>JABLTO010070335.1_pt1 | contig 27474 bp, 26 predicted proteins | sample 7160091 | NCBI WGS metagenome assembly JABLTO01 (sample SAMN14651225, study PRJNA627086) | human gut metagenome | isolation source: feces | host: Homo sapiens
GTAGGAGTTTTTTTGATGGAGCGGATGTTTTGACTTTAAGCGAAAAAAAGGATGTGTTTATTCTGGTTTCTTATGTTTTTTGAGACGAAAAATGTCGATTGAATAGGAAATTTGGTTTTATAAAAACTTAAGAAAAAAGGGTGTCGAAAGCACTTGGCGATTCGGGGAAAGTAGAGTATAATAGCGTCAATATTTCACTTCTGATAAAGCTGTCTGACGATTCTTGTCCAGACAGAGAAATCCATTATACGAAAGATAAATTGAATAGAGAGAGCATTGAGAAGATATTGGTTTTAATCAGGTCATGATAAGTTCAAGGATGGTGGTGACAATTGCCGGAACAGTTCGTGGGTATTCATAATGGCTATGAGGTGAAGGATATTCTTGGCATAGGCGGATTAGGTCAGGTGTATTTTGTCAGATGTCTTGAAGACAACCGGTTCTATGCATTGAAAGTTTCTGGTGCAGATGAGTTGTCGGCTGCGATACTGCATAGGGAAGCGCAGCTGCTGTCGGTGGTGGAACATCCTGCATTTCCTGATGTCAGGGAGATATGGGAAGAGGATGAGCATGTATATCTGGTGATGACTTATATTGAGGGCCGGACATTGGCTGAGATCATAGAAGAGCAGCTGCATCCTACGGGGAGAGGATTTGAAGCTGATGATGTATTGCCATGGATGATACAATTGGCAGAGTGTCTTGAATATCTGGCTGCACAGCGAATCGTTTACAGGGATCTGAAACTGTCGAATGTGATGATTGATGAGAATGGGCAGGTGTATCTGGTTGATTTCGGATCGGCCTGTTATCTTGGGGAAGATATTACTGTAAAGGGAATGGGAACACCGGGATTTGCTCCGCCGGAACAGTATAGCCATAGCTGCGGGCCGGGTCCCTGGACAGATATTTACAGCTTTGGGGCACTGCTTCATTTCCTTTTAACAGGGGATGATCCTTCAGAGAATTTATTCCATTTTAGGAAATTAAGCAGCTCTGACTGGTGGGATGAGAAATCTCAGAGGAGAAGGATGTGCTGTCGGAAGATGCAGATCAGGCGGCTGGATCGATTGATCGAAAGGTGTACACAGTCGGATCCGAAGAAACGGAGTGATTGGGAGGAGGTCAGGAAGGTACTTTGCTTTTCAGGCAGTGAAGAGATCAGCACATCTTTCCGGAGGATCAGGAGATTGGCATTGGGAGGAATGACCGTTTTCTTTCTGGTGTATGGGGTGATGACAGTCTTTTACAGCAGGTTGGATGCTGCCGCTTATGAAAGACATTTGAGCATGGCAGAGACCGGAGAGCAGGAGGAGGCGGATCGGGTGCTTTTGAAGGCAATCGAACAGGCACCGGAGAATCCGAAAGCCTATCTGTTATTGTATGATTCCTTTATGCAGGATGGGATTTTATCTGCGGAGGAATGGCAGAAGGTACAGCATTTGTTATTAGAGAACAGGAATTGTAAATCCGGGCGTCATGCGGCGGAGTGGATCGTATTGGATTATAAGATAGCAATGGCACTGTATTTGCAGTCTGAAGGTGCGGTTTCTCAGCAGCAGGCAGCAGACTGGTTTCAGGCAGTGGCGGATGCGGATATGAAGAACCTGGATCTGGGGGAATTTGACCATCGGAAGTTTGTCTGGCAGAAGAGAGCTGAGATTTTGGGTGAGTGGTGTCGGACATCAGATCAGAGTAGTTTTCGATGGGAGGAGACAGAAGAGGAAAAGAGAAGGTTCTGGCAGCAGGCGGCCCTTTTGCTGGAAGATGATTTCTATCCGGGAGAGGTGCGGTGGGAGTTGGAACTATATAACAGAATACTGAGCCGGGTGATGGAGGAAGTATCCGTTGGGACGATGCTGCAGATTATCTCCGGGGCAGATTTTGATGCTATTTTAGACAGAATAAATCTTGGTTTAGCTAAGACGAATAATATTGAGAAGGCAGAAGCAATGAAGCAGCAGATTCTGGATAAGGTATATATTATTAAAAAAAGATTGATGATAGGGGAAGCAGCAGATTGAGCAGAGGATGTAATGGGGGAGAGGTAAATGAGACGCAAACTGATTGGGTTACTGGGGCTGGTGATGGCGGCAGGAATATTGATGGGGATGTCCAAAGACGATGCACCGGTTTTATACGTGAGTGAGGAATCTGTACCGGAGAGCGGAAAGGGAATATATAATGAGCAGGAACAGGTTTCTTTTGTTCTGAGGGCTGAGAAATCAGGTGATTCAGATATTGTATCTATTTCATGTATTGCGGAAGATTATCTGGGGCATCAGAGAAAGGAAAGCTGGCCTGCCGAAGCTGGTCATACAATGATATATCATCCTGATCTGTCGGAATTTGCTGATGGAGAGATTCACTTTTCTTTTTGGGCCCAGGATCAGGCAGGACATACCGGTCTGCACAAGACCGCCTCATTGAGAAAGGACGGAACACGTCCAATAATCACGGGAAGGCTGGAAACAAGCGGACGACGAAACGACGATTATTATTCCGGGGATTGTCAGATTTATCTGTATGTGCAGGATGATAATTTAGATGATTCCTGGCGGCCGGTGGTTGAATCTGAGGATCCGGATGGGTATTCATTTTCAGGATGGCGAAGACATGGCAATACAGCAGAGGGGGTTATCAGCTGCTCTGGTGAAGGAATGTATCAGATCACTTTTTCATGTACGGATCTTGCGGGCAATCAGGCAGAGACGCTGGTAGTTCCGCCATTTATCATTGATAAGACAGCACCGGTTATTGCGGTTATGTATGATAATCAGGAAGTGCAGAATCAAAAGTATTATCGTGAACCAAGGCGAGCAGTTATTACAATCAGGGAGAAATGGTTTCGGCCGGATGACGGCAAAGTGACGGCAGTTTTTGGCGGCGGTGAATCATTGGAAGTAGATTTGGAATGGAGGAAGACAAAGGAGGGCTACCAGTCAGAAGTTCTTTTTGAAAAGGAGGGTATCAACGCATTGAATGTAGCCTGGAAAGATCAGGCGGGCAATGAAGCGAAAGTTTACCATTCCGGCGCATTTGTGATCGACCGGACGGCACCGAAACTGAAGATAACAAATTTGGAGAATCATTCATCAAACAATGGCAAGGTGGAACCTGTTCTGCAAATTATTGATACCAATATGAATGAGGGAGAGATCAAGGTTTTTCTGAAGGAACTGGAAGGAAAGAAAGTGAAGCTCCCGGACGTCCATGAGCAGAAGATATCTGATCAGGAGATAAAGATAGCGATGGATAATTTCAGTGAGAAGATGGATGGTATTTATCAATTATCTGTGTCTGCAGTTGATTTAGCAGGCAATCAGTCAGAGAAAAGCATATATTTTAATGTTAATCGGGGTGGTTCTGATTACACGTTCAATCCTGAGACAGAGGCGATGCTTCAGAAAATATTTATTCGGGATTCCGATAAAGTTGTGATCTGCGAGAAGAATGTGGACTGGCTGTCAGAGTCCAGTGTGATTATCAGCTGCAGCGGCACTTTGCGGGAACTGGAGAAAGGAAAAGATTATACTGTTCAGGCAAAGGGAAGCGAGACAGAGAAGAAGGAATATACTTATACGATAGATAAGAGCTGTTTTCAGAATGAAGGCACTTATGTCATTTATGTGGATTCGAAAGATAAAGCAGGCAATCATTCTTCTATAGAGCAAAAGGGTGTAAAAGCCGGGTTTATTTTAGATCGTACGGCACCGAAGATCCGGATCATTAATCTTGAAGACCAGCAGTATTATCATGGAGAGAATCATAATTTTCAGGCAGCAGTCAGTGATAATACGGAGCTGTTGAAGGTACAGTATTATCTTGATGGGAAGCTTGAAGAAGAGTTCTCAGAGAAGGAAATAGAGGAAATGGAGGGGCTGATCGAACTTCAGATGAAAGCATCGGATGAATATCAGGCGATCCGGATTATTGCAGAGGACAGGGCAGGGAATGTCGCAGATTCGGGCAAGCGGCATGTACTTGTAAATTTGTCTGATAGAACGAAGAAACAGAACAGTGCTTCTGATAATGAGGAGATTCTGCATCCGGGTAGCACAGCGATAGAGTCGAAGAATCAAAACAGTAGGAAAGCCTCTCTTTTAATTGCCGGGGCTGTCTGCATTTTATTTATGGGAAGCAGTATAGGATATTGGTATTATCAGAAAAAGAATGTCAGTATCAGGCGATTGCCTGGTACTGACGATAAAAGATAAATGCGGACAATGCGGCTGTGATAACCTCTGTGATCCAGAATGCATGCCATACACCGCCAACACCGATGAAATGACTGAGAATGAAAGCCAGCGGAAGAATCAGGACAATATATCTCAGGCAGGAGATAAGCAGGGATTCCATACCTTTTCCCATAGCTTCCAAAGCACCGGCAGTGACAACAGAGATACCTGAGATGGCAAACCCGATGCAGATGATGCGAAGTGCCTGTCGGCCGGCAGTAATTGTAGCGGCATTGTTACTGAATAGATGGATCAGCTGATCTGGGACGACCAGACACAACACAGTGCCGGTAAGCAGAATAAGCACAATAATACTTAAAGAGGTCTGATAGATTTTTTTAACGCGGGATAATTCTCTTGCACCGTAGTTATAGCTCATAATTGGGCGCATTCCCTGGATCATACCATTGGCAGGAAGATACAGAAAACTCTGCAGTTTATAATAGATACCAAGAACAAGCACCTGTGTTTCGGAGAAAGTTCCGAGAAGAATATTCAACACGGAGATTAAGACGGAGGGCAGTGCCATATTCAGAGTCGCCGGAATACCGATGCCGTATAATCGTCTGCATATATTTTGAGTTGGCTTGAAGTACTGTGGTTTAAACTGAAGATTTAATGGCCGTATTCGGCTGGTCAGCAAGTAGATGCATAAACCGGTTGTCTGCCCGATACCGGTGGCCAGTGCGGCACCGCGGATGCCCATTTCGGGAAAAGGACCGATACCGAAGATCAGCAGCGGATCGAGAATGATATTGACCATACAGCTGCTTCCAAGGCTGATCATGGATGTTTTCATACGGCCCACGGACTGAAAGATCTTTTCAAAGGATAATTCTGTTGTGTGGATCATAGAAAAGCACAGAACGATAATACCGTACTGCATGCCATAAACAATAACGGTTTCATTGGAAGTAAACATATTCAGGAATGGCCGCATAAAGAGAATACCGAAGATCATGAACAGCAGTCCATGAAAGATATTCAGGAGGATTCCCTGGGAGGCGACAGATGATGCAGACTCACCCTTTTGGCTTCCGAGAAAGATGGCAATGACGGCATTGGTACCGACACCGAAACCAACGGCTATAGAATGCAGAAGGTTCTGAACAGGGTAGACAAGAGAGATAGCCATCATTGCATCTTCACTCATTCTGGCAACAAAGATGCCGTCAACAATATTATAGAGAGAATTGATGAGCATGGAAAGCATCATGGGAATCCCCATACTCAGCAATAGTGACAGAACAGGTTTTTCTTTCATATAAGAAGTATCCGCTGCAGACATATTGAATTCCTTTCTGAGTGTGGTGTACAGCAGTGAATGAAACAGTGGAAAACTGTTTTAAAAATAACTGCTGTGGTTGATAAGTGGAATAAAAAAAGGACTAAAGACCACCAGTTTGTAAATCAGAAACTTGGAAAATCTATAGTCCTATATGACAATGTGTTCGATTTTAGATGTTCGTTTTTATACGAGACTTGTAAAGTTATATCATTAAAAGACGGTGCTGTCAAGCTTTATCATAAAATTTATCGTAACTGTTCAGTGCTAGCCTCCAAAATGCTACGCATTTCGTTGGTGTCAAAATACAGATTTTTAAATATCCTTCATTTTTAGCCTGTAACGGATAAAAATAATGTGATAAACTATAAGAAACCTATTTATTCAGAAAGGCAGTGGTTTATTATAGATGAAAACATTGGTAATTGCTGAAAAGCCTTCCGTGGGACGGGATATTGCCGGAGTCCTGCAATGTACAAGAAGCAATCAGGGAGCACTTGAGGGTGAGAAGTATATTGTGACCTGGGCTCTGGGACATCTTGTAACTTTAGCAGACCCGGAAGGATATGATCCGAAGTACAAGGCATGGAATGCAGAAGATCTTCCGATGATGCCGCAGCATTTTAAGCTTGTAGTGATCAAGCAGACACACAGACAATTTCAGATTGTGAAGAATCATCTACTTCGCAAAGATGTGGGAACAGTTGTTATTGCAACGGATGCCGGAAGAGAAGGAGAATTGGTCGCCAGGTGGATTTTGAAGATTGCCGGCAATAAGAAGCCGGTCAGGCGTCTTTGGATCTCATCTGTGACGGATAAGGCCATCAGAGAGGGCTTTAAGAATTTGAAGGATGGAAGAGCCTATCTCAATCTGTATGCGGCGGCAGAGGCCAGAGCGGAAGCGGACTGGCTGGTAGGAATGAATGGAACAAGGGCATTGACATGTCGTTATAATGCACAGTTATCCTGCGGACGTGTTCAGACACCGACATTGGCGTTGATTGCAGCCAGGGAACAGGAAATCAAGTCCTTTGTGCCGAAGAGGTTTTATACATTGACAACAGTGAGCCATGGCATGACATGGAACTGGCAGGAAGGGAAGAGCGGAAGTAATCGTTCTTTTGATAAAGAACGTATACAGTCTATTTCTGAGAAGGCAGAAAAGGATGAGATGCTGATCACAGATGTTCAGCGTTCAGTTAAAAAGAGTTATTCGCCGGGGCTGTATGATCTGACAGAGCTGCAGAGAGATGCGAATAAGCGTTTTGGATATTCGGCAAAAGAAACACTGAATATTATGCAGCGTTTGTATGAGAATCACAAGGTTCTGACTTATCCGAGAACAGATTCCCGATATATTGGCAGGGATGTGGCAGAAACTCTGAAAGAGAGACTGGAGGCCTGTGCAGTCGGTCCGTATAGGAAACTGGCCGGGAAACTACTTCTGCAGCCGATCAGAACGAATAAGAGTTTTGTTGATGACAGCAAGGTTTCAGATCATCATGCGATTATCCCGACAGAGCAGTTTGTACAGTTGGATCATATGTCCTCAGAAGAGCGAAAGATTTATGATCTGGTGGTACGCCGTTTCCTGGCTGTGCTTTATCCGCCCTGTGAATATGAGCAGATCAAGCTGACAGGAAGCTGTGCAGGAGAGAAGTGGACGGCCGGCAGCAGGATGATGAAAGAAGCCGGATGGCAGCAGGTTTATGAATCAGAATGGGAAGAAGAGGAAGATAATCCTCTTATGACTGTGACAAGTATGCCTAAACTTGAAAAAGGACGGAAGGATGCAGTGATGCGCCCGAAAGTGAGTGAGGGCCAGACGAAACCGCCTGCTTACTACAACGAAGGAACACTTTTGACAGCGATGGAGAAAGGAAATCTCGGAACTGTTGCAACCAGGGCGGATATCATTGACAAACTGTTTAACAGTTTCCTGATGGAAAAGAAGGACAAAGATATCCGTGTCACATCCAAGGGACGTCAGCTTCTGGGACTTGTGCCGGAGGATTTGAAAAAACCGGAACTGACAGCAGACTGGGAGAAAAAGCTGCTGGCTATTTCTGAGGGACGCTTGAAGAAAGATAGCTTTATTTCTGAAATCCGGGGTTACACAGAAGAAATTGTCAGGGAGATTGCCGGCGGAGAGGGACAGTTCCGACATGAGAATCTGACGAATCATCTGTGCCCGAATTGCGGGAAACGGATGTTGTCTGTACAGGGCAAAAACAGTAAAATGCTTGTCTGCCAGGACAGAAGCTGCGGATACAGAGAAAGTGTTTCAAGAAAGACCAATGCCAGATGCCCGAAGTGCCATAAGAAAATGGAGATGTATGGCAAAGGGGATGCGCAAACCTTTGTGTGTTCCTGCGGTTATAAGGAGAAGCTTTCTGCATTTCAGAATCGTCGTAAGAAAGAGGGAGCCGGTGTCAGCAAGCGGGATGTTCAGCAGTATATGAGACGACAGCAAAAAGAGGCGAATGAGCCGATCAACAATGCATTTGCAGCAGCATTTGCAAAATTAAATCTGGATGCCGATAATGACAAATCCCAAAAGTAAACAGATACATCAAAAAATCTTATAAAATGATATAGATAATTAATTTAAACGAAAGAGGGAAAAATATGAATTTTGTATTTGTATCACCACAGTTTCCGGCATCTTACTGGAATTTTTGCGATCGATTAAAACAGAGAGGCGTTACAGTTCTTGGACTCAGTGATGCACCTTATGATTCACTGTCAGATCAGGTTAAGAACAGCCTGACAGAATATTATCGTGTGGATAATATGGAAGATTATGATCAGATGGTTCGTGCAATGGGGTATTTTACCCACAAGTATGGCAAGATCGATTGGCTTGAAAGCAACAATGAATACTGGTTGACACAAGATGCCAGACTGCGTACAGATTTCAATATTACAACAGGTATGAAGAGTGAGCAGGTTGCCAATGTCAGGAGAAAATCTGCCATGAAGGCATTTTATAAGAAAGCGGGTGTACCGACAGCAAGATATCACATGGTTTCTTCTCTGGAAGAGGGACTTGCATTTGCAGAAGAAGTCGGATATCCGGTATTTGTGAAACCGGATGGAGGTATGGGTGCAGAAGAGAGTTATAAGCTGTCAAATCCAGATGAAATGCGTTATTTCTATGAGACAAAATCGGATGTTGACTATATCATGGAAGAATTCATCACAGGAGATATCTGGTCTTATGACGGCATCTCAGACAGTCATGGTGATATTATATTTGAGACAACGGTATCCTGGCCAAGAAGTGTGGCAGATATCGTGAATAATAAGGATCATTTATCTTATTACACGGCCAATATACTGCCTGAAGATCTGAGAAGAGCCGGAAGGGCGACAGTGAAGGCTTTTGATGTCAGAAGCCGTTTCTTCCATTTAGAATTTTTCAGACTTCTTGATGATAAAGAAGGACTGGGCAAAAAGGGAGATATTGTTGCACTTGAAGTGAATATGCGTCCGGCAGGCGGATGGACACCGGATATGTACAATTATGCCAACAGCGTGGATGTGTACAGCATCTGGGCAGATATGGTTGTTTATGATAAGACTTATGTTGATCTGAATCAGAGAAAATATTTTGCAGTTTATGCAGGCCGAAGAAATGGCAAGAATTATATCCATACACCGGAAGAAATTCGTGAACGATATCGTGATCAGATTGTGATGGATGAGGATATTCCGGAGATTATTTCAGGTGCGATGGGAGACCATATGTGGACAGCAAGACTGGATACAGAAGAGCAGAAGGATGAATTTATTGATTTTGTGCAGGCAACATGGCAGTAGAAAGGAAGGATGCATATGCCTTTTATACGGACAACGACGAATGTGAACCTGGATGAAGCACAGGAGAAAAGCCTCAGAGAAGGAACTGCAGAACTTATAAAAGATATTCTTGGCAAAGACCCGATAAGAATGATGACGGCTTATGAGGGCGGTGTTCATCTTAGCAGGGGAACAGGTGAGATTCATCATGTACCCACGGCCTTTGTGGAATGCAAGTTTTTCGGAGGCGGCGGTTACGAAGTATTTGAGAAGTTTGATCAGGCAATGCATGAACTGTACCGGAAGACGTTGTCAATTGAACCAGTGAATCTGTACATCAAATACGAAGTGATTAATGGCTGGGATAAGCCGGCACAGATATTTAAGATTTAACATACAAAAGACTATTCACAGAAGAGACGCAGACGGTATCGAAACATATGAGGATACCGGGCATATTGTGAATAGTCTTTTAATTTTCATATTGGAACGGCTGCAGTTTGAAACTGTTGCGGCAAATTACAAATTTGCCTGTGCATTCTATGCTGACATTGCCTGTGATATTATTTGGTCACAAGGGCGTCTGTTCCAAGCTTCTCTTTGAGATAACGATAATAGTCGGAGGTAAGGATTTTGCCGGCGGCAGTCCATTTGGCATCAACAACATTCTGCATTGTACTCAAATAATTGGCCGGGAGAGAAGCATTGTTCAGTGCTTTTGTCTCGCCGGTGACAGTATCGTAGATGAGATAATCTGTGATAAAGCTTTTGTTGGCAAAAACCATTAATCCCGGAGAATCTGATAAAATATCCTGTCCGCTGTAAAGGCGTGAATCATAGTTCAGACCGAGAAGATTGCACAGGGTTGGGACAATGTCAATACTGGAGCAGACTTTATTGACCTGAACAGGCTCTTTCATGGAGGCACTCCAGAGAATCATATTGCTCTTGTAAAGACCATACCATTTGACTGCTTCAGCACCGATGGTGTTGCTGAGTAATTCTTCCATGGCATAGGGATAATGATCGGGAGCCAGTGCAATGACTGTTTTGTCAGCAACACCGGCATCTTCAAGGCGCTGTATCATATATTCCAGAGCACGGTCCAGTTCAATCTGACATGCTACATAAGCTTTCATCTGCTCATCGGCATCCATATCTGCAACAAGAGCCTGATTTTTCTTAGACATAGAATTGTCAGTAAAGGTGTAATCCATATGTCCGCTGACGGTCATATAATAAGCATGAAAATGTTCATTATTGATATAATCGTCCATAGATTTTTCCATCATTTCAAGATCGGACTCCGGCCATTGGTAAGTGACATCAAGGCCGTTGCCATAACCTTTGTAAGTATATCCCATATTCGGATGTGTCTGATCCCGTTCGTAGAATGTATATGTATGCGGGTGGTAGGCATTGGTACTGTAGCTCAGAGGACCGAGAATATTGCCAAAACATAATGCCATGTCATTGTCTGCAGTATCCTGAAAAGAGTGATTGCCCTGTCCGTTTGGAATCAGACCGGTACAGACCATATATTCGCCGTCGCTGGTGTTGTTGAAAGCCGGAATATAGAAATTATTCATAACAAATCCGGTATGGACCATTTTATAAAGTGTTGGCGTCAGTTTTTCATCGACAGCCCAAGGTGAGAATGATTCTGCAGTAATAAGTATAACATTATAATCCTTAAAAAGGCCGGTATATTCATTCTTTGTTGTCGGAGAGGCAGAAGCCATATATTGATTGAGCCATTGATAATCAGCATTCTCTTCATTTTCTGCAAGAGAAGCAAAATCAATATCGCGGACATTGTCCCCGAAATAAAGCGTGGAGGCTTCTTCTGAATCGAGATTCGGATAAGCGGTAACAACATCAACGATATTCACCATTTTATCCGATGGGGTACTGATTTCAGGCATTGTATACGCAACAAAGTTTGATTGTGGCACAAGGGATGGAAAAAGGGCATATTTGAAATCTGAAAAAGCAGTCAGATCAAAGCCAAGTTTTCTTAAAGACAAATCTTTTACCCATTGATTGCTGTAAAGACTCTGAGGCGAATAGCTGTCATCGTTGGCTTTATTGACACTTACTGTAAAGAGAAGCATCAGGAGAATCATAGCTGTTGCCCATTTCATAGTCATTGCCGGACGAAGATAACGAAACTTCGGATTGCGGATACAGAATATCAGAAAAATGATCAGGGGTATTGCAAATAAAATAATAGCCCAGATATTTTTATGTATAGCACTAAAGACCAGATTATTGAACTGTGTCAAGGCGTTGGCCCCTTCAGAACCGCCGATGATTAATGAAAATGAAAAAGCAGTTTTAAAAACCTGCCAGAAGATCAGATAAACCATAAGCAGCATAAAACGGACACTAAGGATAATCCATGACAGAATCATATTCGTTTTTGGGCGGCATCCTGTTGTGATGAGCCCTGCAACAGCCCCCATAAAGACAGCCATCAGCAGTGGGTACAGCAGACCGTGCCAGTCTTTGAAGAGAATGAGATGAAGCATCAATTCCCAATAGGCAAAGGTAATGACGAAGAACAGTACACGCAGCAATGCTTTTTGACGATGGAGGCGATGCAGCCATCGGTGGAATTGTGGGGAATTAATCAAATGAGCGGGTGTGTGTTGGTGAGACATAGTGTAATCCATCCTTGAATCTTAATAATTATTCATATCGTTGCATAAATATTACATTATATTTTATTATATGAGCTTATTTTACACCATTGTTCTAATGAATTAAAGAATAAATTCTATTTTTTTGTCGATATTTTGTCAGGTTTGTATTATACTGTTACATGAATATTATAGAAAAGAGTGATGCGATGCTTGACATTAATGTGAAGGATGTAAGTCTGGTCCTTGAAGGAGGAACATTCAGAACGGTGTTTACAATGGGGATTTTAGATGCATTTCTGGATGCAGGAATTATGATGCCTCATATCAGTGGGGTGTCTGCAGGTATTACCTATGCCGGTTCGTACATTTCTCAGCAGAAAGGAAGAAATATTCAGATTTTGAAAAAATACCGCCATGATAAACGATATATGGGCATGAGAAATTTCTTGACAGACAGGAGTATATTTGGGCTGAAATTTGCCTATGACACGCTGGTGAATGAGCTGGAACCTATGGATTGGGAGACATTCAGAGCGTATAAAGGGACAATGGCTGTCGGTGTGACGAATGCCCGGGCAGGACAGATCAATTATATGGATGGTATGAAGATGGACAAGAGCTGCAGGATGCTCCAGGCAACTTGTGCCATTCCGATGCTTTTTCCGGCAATAGAGATAGATGGACAGTATTATTATGATGGCGGTGTATGCGAGCCGATTACGATTCACAAGGCGGAAGCAGATGGATATCACAAACATATCATTATTTTAACCAGAGAGAAAACTTACATCAAAGAAAAAGATAAATCCAATGAATTGGCAGCAAAGATATTGAAAAGACGATTCCCGAATATGGTGAAGCCCCTGCTTGAACGACATGATTACTATAATGCAGAAGTCGCTTACTGCAATGAACTGGAGGCAAAAGGACAGGCATTGCTGTTTCGGCCGGAATATCCTTTGGCCAGCATGGAAAAGGATATTGATAAATTGCAGGATGGCTATGAGATGGGTTATCAACAAGCCATGCGGCGAATGGGTGAGATCAGGGCATTTTGCGGATTGACGGATTAAAAACAGCAGAATGATTCCGGTGGAATCAACAGTATAGATCAACAAGGATGAGAGGATGGATAAAGATGAGAATCGGATTGATTTCAGATTTACATGTTGACATCAATGAGGCATTCCCTATTCTGGAGCTGACGGCAGAGACGGCAGGAATGCAGTCAGTGGATGCTCTGGTCATTGCCGGTGATATCAGTGAGACACAGGATCAGACAATCAAAGCAGTGGAAAGACTGCAGTCACTGTGTCCGTTTCCGGTATATTATGTACCTGGAAATCATGATATGTGGAATAAGAATTGTCCGGAGCGCAGGACAGAGGAAATTGACCGAATTTACAGAGAAGATCCGCATTGTTTGTCAGGCAGGCATATCATATTGGAAAAAGATGGCAGGAAATTGGCGTTGATTGGCGACCTGGGATGGTATGACTATACGATGGCATCGCCGGAATATACAGAGGAACAGCTGGACGCCATGACAATGGATGGCAGAACATGGCAGGACAAATTATTTAATCAGTGGACAACAGATAATCGTAGTCAGACGAAGCGATGCCTGAGACAGTTAGAAGAACAGCTGGAAGCATGCGGTGATTTGCCGATTCTTGCTGTGACGCATATGCTGCCGGTTGAGGATTTTTGTGTGCCGGAGACACCGGGAGGTTTGAAATGGGGATTTTTTAATGCATTTTTGGGCAGTACAGCCATAGAAGCACTTTATAAAAAATACCCTGTACGATATGCGGTATGCGGTCATGTTCACTATCGCAGTCATGTTCAAAGAGATGGCATCAGTCATATCTGCCCATGTCTGGGGTATCACACGGAATGGCCGTTGTATCAGCTTGGAGATAACAGTGCGGCTGTACATATCAAAGATGCATTGTATATTCTGGAGACGGAGTAATCCTTCAATTGCAGGAAAATGCAAGCAGCATACAAGAAAGAGGGGGCAAAGTTTTGCAGAATATTGACAGAAGAGAAATTTTACGGCATGTAGATCATACACTTTTAGCACCGACAGCAACCTGGGAGGAACTACAGATACTTTGTGATGAAGCCCTTCAATACGAAACGGCTTCAGTCTGTGTACCGCCAAACAGAGTCAAACAGGTCAAAGATTATCTTTGCGGACGGATGCCGGTATGTACAGTTGTAGGCTTTCCAAACGGTTACCATACGACAGCAGTGAAAGCGTTGGAGACGGAAGAAGTTTTAGATCGCGGCGCAGATGAAGTAGATATGGTGATTAATCTTGGGTGGGTTAAGGAAAAGAGATTTCATGATATTCAGACAGAAATCCATACCATGAAGGATATCTGTGATGATAAAATTCTGAAGGTCATTGTGGAAGCCTGCTATCTGACAGAAGAAGAAAAAATAAAAATGTGTGAAGTCGTGACAGAGGCCGGTGCTGACTTTATTAAGACATCCACAGGATTTGGCACCGGCGGTGCAACATTTGAGGATGTGGCACTTTTTGCGGCACATATCGGTGATCATGTCAAAATTAAGGCAGCAGGCGGTATCGGAAGCTTTGAGGATGCTCAGAGATTTCTGGAGCTTGGGGCTTCAAGACTCGGAACAAGCCGTTTAGTTAAGATTATGGAAGCAGAAAAGCCAATTTTATAGAAGCAGAAAAGCTAATTTTATAGAGGCGAAAAGCGAATCGTATAATTATAAAAAGAAACCGGACAGAATGGATTAAAAGCTATCTGTCCGGTTTTGCGGTATTTACTTCGCATTATGTATTATCTAAAGGAAAGCATTTGCCTATGCCCAGAAGGAAAATAAAGCTTAATCCAAGTAGGCTTTTAATAATTCCAAAGTATTTTTCACGCCTTCAATATGAGAACGTTCGTAGCCGTGTGAAGCATAGACACCGGCACCGATGAGAGCATGGCGGATATCATAACCGGCATCAAGAGCGGCATCTGCATCTGAACCATAATGCGGGTAGATATCAATGGCAAAATCAATACCCTGTTCTTCAGCAGCAGCAACCAGTGATGAAACAGTGGCATAGTGATAAGGACCATGGCTGTCTTTGGCACAGATGGATACCTGGCGTTCTGTACAGTTGAGGCCTTCACCGACACATCCCATATCAACAGCCAGTACTTCACTGACAGGTGCAGGAAGATAAGAACAGCCGTGACCGACTTCTTCGAAGACGGAAATATGCTGATAAATGCGGCGCTCAGGAACGATATCCTGTTCCTGAAGATAATTGGCATAGCCCATAAGGATGGCAACACTCAGTTTATCATCAAGAAAACGGCTCTTGATATAACCGGATTCAGTAATACGTGTTCGCGGATCAAAGCAGACAATATCGCCGGTGCGGATGCCAAGGGCGGCAACGCCTTCTTTGTTGTAGACATCTTCATCCAGAACGACTTCCATGGTATCGAAAGTCCTTTTCTTCTCGTTATAATCGCCGTTGACATGGATGGAAGCATCAATTAACTGAAAAGTACCATCATAAATTCTTCCGCCCCGGGTATAGATTCGGCAGTTTTCGCCTTCAGTATTATTGGGATTGAGACCGCCCAGCGGAGTTAGTTTCAAACGACCGTCATTTTTGACAGTGTGGACCATGGCGCCAAGTGTATCCATATGAGCTGTCAGCAGAATGGCATCATCTTCATTCTTGCCGCCGAGATCAATAAAGATTCCGCCTTTAGCAGTGCGGACAGGAGCGTAGCCCATTTTTTTGTAAACATTCATGACATGTTCAGCGGCATATTCAGTAAAACCTGTGGGACTGTCAATGGCCGTCAGATCTTTTAATTGCTCTAAGATAAAATCTATTTCGTTCATGTGAATCCTCCTGATGTTTTTCTTTTATTATAGCTAATTTCCACGAGAAAAGCCAGAAAGTATTGAAAAACCTCACTTTCTGGCCTTTTAAAAATCGCATATGATACTATTTTGATACTAATTTGTTGAGTTTGTCCGCTACCTCCTGGTGACGGTTTGGATACAGATGCCCGTAAACCTTGTTGACCATTTCCGGAGTGTCGCCGATGCGCTCTGCAATTAAGAACGGCGTGAAGCCCATATCAATGAGCATGGAAACATGACTGTGACGGAGTTCATGAATCTTTATACATTTGATACCGGTGCCTTCACAGCCGTTTTTTAGTGCTGTCTGCAGCTTGCTGGGAGTGACCAGACTAAACAATCTATCATCCTGCTGCATGTCGTAAAAATGGGTCAGATATTCTTTCAGGACATCCACCAGGAACGGCGGCAGCGTAACAGATCGGTTGCCCCTGGATGATTTAGGGCTTGTTGTGTGATCTTTCTTGTAGTAGCGGTGGTATGTCTTGCTGATGTGCAGCGTGCCGGCTTCCGGATCAAAGTCCGCCAGCGTGAGCGCCTGCAGCTCTCCAATTCTTATCCCGGTAAAAAACAGCACCTGGAAGGCTACACGGTTAGGCAATTTCTTCACCGTTGGCAGGAACTTTTGAAACTCTTCCAATGTCCAGAAACTTAAACGTCTGACGCCGGGCTTACCCATCGAACCGGCAAGCCTGCAAGGGTTCGATTTAAGGCCGTAATATTTAACAGCATAGTTTAATATCTGGCTGAAAATGGCGTTCACTAAAAACTGGTACGACTCGCTGTATTTCTGATCAATGATGGACTGCTGCCACTTTCTGACACTGGCCGGCGTGATCTTGTTAATGGCTGTATCTTTCCAATAGGGCAGCAGGTGTTTTTCTATGGTCAATTTACGCATTCGGAAGCTTGAGAACTTCACCCGGCGTTCATAATCTTTCAAGAACAATTCCACCAGGGCAGAAAATTTCATGTCTGATTCGCCCGCCTGCTGCGTCAGAAAGTCATTTTCCCATTCCTTTGCATCTCGCTGCAGCTTAAAACCCCGCTTCATCTTCTGGCGCTTCTGGCCAGTCCAATCCGTATAATATAACTTCACATACCAAGTATTATGCTTGTCATCCTTGTATACCGGCATTATATCCCTTCTTTCATTTCTCTGGTGCTGGGGAGCGGCTTTGAAATGATTGAAAGTTGATTGCCTGCGGCATTGATCAGATATGTCTGTCGCGGCGGTAGTACCGTTTTTTGTTCTGATCAGAAGCGCAGCCACGCGGATCCGCGTCAGTGTTCCGGTGCTTTCGGCAAAAATGGCGTAATTATTCGTCCTGGTCGGAAGGTGCCGAGGTGTCGGCGGCTGGGTTCTGGGTGTCTATAGCTTTTTCATGCGATAAATATGCTAAGCAATTTCTTATATCTACAATCCTTTTTAATTCTTTGGGATAGATATCTGCAACATTTTCCTTACGGGTAATAATATTTTCCATAAACGAAAAAAGCACATCTTTCATAAAATCTGAGATACCTAACATCTCTTCAGGCGTAAATTCGTAGAGTTTGTGTTTTTTTTCAAGAAAGAGAGATTGGCCGCCGCCGTTTTCAAGTTCTTTTTCAAAACTATGGCTTAAGTCAGTAGCATAATCATTGAATTCTGCCCATTCTATCAAAGTATCCAAGTAATACATATAATCATATTGCGTTTGGTCGTTAATTATAAACAAATCTTCAGTAGATATGCCAAGTTCGGTCATTATTTTCTCTAAAGTTTCTTGGTTTGGCAACCGGTTATTATTTTCATAATTAGAATAGGTTGAGTATGGAATGTCTAAACGTTTAGCCATTTCTTTTTGTGAAATTCCTAATTTTTTTCTATATTCCTTAATCCTAGTACCTATTTTCAAAATCTCATTAAGTCCCATATTGTTTCACCTCGAATATATTATACAATAAATATTCAATATTGAAAAGATATGCATTGACATATTCATAAATGAATAGTAATATACAAATATATCAAAAATATTCGATATTGAATATTCGAAAGGAGGTATATAAAATGCGAATCAATGAGGCGAAGTATAATTTAGCTATGGCTAGAGCTTGCAAGGAGACAAAGGACCTTGTAAAACAGGGCGTTTCAAGAACCACATTGACACAGATTGGAACAAAAAACTTGAAACCCTCAACGGTTGGCAGAATCGCCAGAGCGTTAGGCTGTGACGTAACAGACATTATTGATTAACCCGCTGGGGAGCGGCTTTGAAATGATTGAAAGGAGAAAAACATGGAGTTTAGAGCGTTCAATCAAAACGAGGATGAACCGGCCAACGGCTGGACCGGCGAAACGGTGCGGCATGCATTGCAGCAGGGAAAGAAGCTTGTCGTTGATCAGGGCGGTGACATCTGGGAACTTGACCAGGAAGGACGCCAGAAAGAATACTGTGGAAAGATATTGAGAAAGGAGAAGCAAATGAGCGAATACATGAACGCCAAAGAACTGGCCGAGATGGTCAGCGTGTCAGAAAGTAAAGCATACTGCTTTATCCGCCAGATGAATGAGGAATTGAAAGCCAAGGGATATTTTATCGTTCGCGGCAAAATACCGCGTAAATATGCCCGTGAGCGCTTCGGGGTGAGCGAATGAAGCATGAAGCCCTAGAAAAATTTATCAACAGCTTTAAGCCTATGCCGCTGACAAAAGCGTTCTTTCTGAAAATCTATGGTTATGAACTGACATGGTCTGGCAGCGCTGAAAGATGCCTGCAGAGATTGGAAGAACTTGGCAGCAGCAGGGCCCGCAAACTTTACGCTGCAGTTGTAGCAGATTATGAAGAGAAGCAAGAGAAAACGACTCAAGAGGTGGCCGCCTGGTATGCGGAACAGCTTGAACGCAAATATTCTAACAAGGAGGTGAGAACATGGAGCCAGAAAAAACAGATCAGACGGGAACAGGCCAGCTTACTGAAAGAAAAGCGGAAATTATTAGAAGAATTGAAGGAATTGACAGCCAATTAGAAGCACTCAACGAAAAACAGCCGCTTCCGGTTGTCTGTGATCAGGGCAAAGCCCGGCCGGTAAAGCAAGTCAAGACCATTGAAGCCGTGACTGCTGCCGCACTGGACACTATGAATATACCGCCCGTTGAATGGTTGGTTGATAATATTTTACCGGTTGGAATCTCTATGATCGGAGCGCCTAGCAAGTACTACAAAAGTTTTATGGCTTTAGGGTTATGTGTGGCGATATGTAACGGCGAATGCTTTTTAAATTTCAACACACATAAACACGCATGTCTATATTTTGACTTAGAGAGCACAAAGCGCCGACCAAAGGATAGACTTGATAAGATCTTAGGCGATGCCGAAAAACCGGACAACCTTTATATTATCACCGGTGACGATGAACCCGGGCGAATTGGTGACGGCTTCGAGGAACAAATTGAATTGCAGTTACAGGCTCTTCCGGATATCAAGTTAATTATTATTGATGTATTCCAGTTGATCAGACGTCCAAAGAAAACCGGACAAGACAGTTACGAACGAGACTATGAGGACTTAAGGGTGTTGAAAAGCATTGTTGACCGTCATTCAATCGGCCTGATGCTTATACATCATACTAGGAAGATGAAAGACCCGAACGATGTTTTTAATGAACTGTCCGGATCAGTGGCCATCATGGGCGCTCTTGACTGTAGTTGGGTGATATCAAAAGATGATCGTTTTGCAAATGAAGCGACATTACATATTACGGGGCGGGATCTGGCGAGTGAACAATATAAAATTCGATTCAATAGACAGTCCTTTAGATGGGAGTATGTCGGAACGGCCGAAGATATCGAGATGCAGCGCTTTCAGTTTGAGTATGAACAAAGCCCAGTCATTTACACTATTAAACGGCTGTTAAAGCAAGGAGCCGGACACTGGGAAGGCTCAGCCAGCGACATTCAAACCGCCAGTAAATACTTTGATAGTGAAATTTATGATGATGTGCGTAAGATTGGTACCGATATTAATAAATATGAGCCTTTATTGTGGACGGATGGTATTAAATACGATGTAAAAAGAAAGTCACGTGGTAGATGTTATATTTTTAATGTCATTAATGTCACTGATGACACACATGTCACTGATGACGCACATGTCACTGATAAATGACATAGTGACGAAGTATGACATGATGACATGATGACAAGCTGTTTTATAAGGACAAGGAGAATAAAAAAATGAATTTACAAGAAATTGTCGAAACTATCGAAGAACTTAAAAGCGAATATGATTATTCATTTGACGAAGCTGTCAAACTGCTTCAGTTGGTGGGTTTTAAAGACATTATCCGTATTTTAGAAGAAATCAACAGCGTGTTAGATGATATCGGACGAGCCATTGACCGAACCAATGACAGCATAGACGCCATTGAAGAGGATATTTGCACCGGCAAGGTCTCCATCAAGGGCCGGATTGACAACTATAATCTTAACTAGATACATATTAACCAGAACATAAAAAGGCCCTCAGAGGAGGGCCACAGCCGGAGCTGTTCAAGATTTAGCACCTTCAGAATAGCACATAACCGGCGGAAAGGAAAGAGAAAATGACAATAAAGGAATTTGAATTGCGGCATGCATTTTGCATCCTGGTAGAAAAGTTAAGCAGTTGGCCGGTGGATGATTACGAACAGGCCCGGATTCTAGCTTATTCGGTGCATTCGGAACATGTTGAACAGGATTTCATGCAGCGCGTCTTTAACGAAGCTGACAAGCGCCGACCGCTGCTGATCGAAGGGAGAGTGTAGTCATGACACCTATTGAAGGATACACCCCCGTGCGGGCTTCCAGTAAGACAGAGCACGGCAAAACAGTACAGGCTGACAGATAGAGACAAAGAGTATATAAAAAGCTTTGCAGCAGACGGCGTAGTTTCTCTGGATGCGTACTTGTATACCATGGAACATCTGCCGGATCAACACTAAAGCGTCCCCACCTGCTGCCATCGTTACCAGAGACGGCAGCAGGGCTTTAAATGATATGAGATTAGTTCGCGGTTTCACATGGATTTACATCCTGGACAGAAATTCACATGAAAAGAGGTGATACAGTGGTAAAGATCCGGATATCATACGAAACGCCGGAGGAATTGGCGGAGATTCTGAAGCGGCTGCAGCCGATCGGGAGAGTGAAGCAGCAGGATAAAGGCAGATATAAACGGGCTTATATTGAGTGCTGTTCTGATCAGAAACCGGTTGTTAAAAAACAGTGAAAATGGTATAATAGACTCACGATATAACGAAAGTACCGCACCGGTTGCCGGTGCAAGCTCAAGGGCGTGGGAAAATGGCTTATATAGCTGTTTCCTGCGTCCTTTTTTTGTTATATCGGCTTTTATTATACTTCTTCATTTTTTCATTATTTTTGTATTTGCTTGTTTCTGCCTGGCGCGTCATGTTTGGATGGATGGCGCGCTGAACTCCGAGCGAACTCCGAGAAATTTACAAATGAAGTGCGAGCGAACAGCGAGAAAGCAGCTTGTGAAGTACGGGCGAAGTACGAATGAATTTGTAAACGAACCACGAGGGAACGGCGAGAAAAATAAAATTTCATCACTTGAAGCGGTGAGGAAGCGGCGAGAACGAAGCAAGAGCGAACCAAGAGGATTTTCAAAAAACGGATAAATATCCGGAGTCACACAGGACTTTAAATTGGAGGTTTTATTTTATGGAAAACGAAAAAGAAACTGCAGAACAGATTAACGAAGCGGAAAAAGATCAGACACAGGAAACAACCCAGGAGCAGTCAACTGCAGAAAAGACATTTACGCAGGAGGAAGTTAACAGGATTGTCCAGGAAAGACTTGCAAGGGTAAAAAATAGTTCTGATCAGGATAGTTTAGCGGAACGTGAACAGGCATTGGCCCAGAGGGAACTCCGGTTGGATGCCAGGGAAAAACTCGCAGATGCGGGGATACCAAATGACTTGTTGTCGCTTGTTGACTGCAGCAATAAAAAGAATATGGATGACAGCATAGCGCTTATTGGTAAATACTTTGGTACTGTGAAAGCCCGTGAAGGTTTCAGGGTTGTTTCTATGTCTACCAGAGCGGCAAGCAATGGCAGCGGCTCCGGAGGCGGTCAGGGCGATACGCCAGAAAGTATCAGGGCGGCTATGGGCTTGAAAGGAAAAAATAGATAATGGCGATAGAATTAGTTGAAAAATACCTTCCTTACGTTGATGAACAGTTTACAGAGGAAAGTAAAAAGGAATATTTGACAAATACTGATTTTAGCTTTGCCGGGGCTAAAACTGTTAAGGTATATAAAATTTCAACCGGCACAATGCAGGATTACGGCCGCACAGGTAGCATACAGGGGAGCCGATACGGAACCGTTGAAGAGTTAGCGGCCACAACGCAGGTAATGACACTGTCTAAAGACAGATCATTTACATTCGTGATTGATGCCTTGGATGCCGATGAGACCGGCGGAACATTAGAGGCAGCGTCAGCACTTGCGCGCCAGGTCCGGGAGGTTGCTATTCCGGAAGTTGACACGCATGTTATCGGTGAAATGTGTGCTCATGCTGGTCTGACAAATGAAGCTGTTGACCCAGCAAGCAATATTTATGATGAGATATTCAAAGCCGGAATTGCAATGGATAACGAGAACGTTCCAGAAACAGGGCGTGTCCTGGTTGTTGTTCCAAACACTTTGTTGAGAATGAAAATGTGCAAGGATAATAACGGCCGTTATCAGGATATGATTAGCGCTGTTCTGGATCCGGAAAAGAGAAAGATTGGCTTTGTCGGAAATATTGACGGCATGGACGTTTTGAAAGTGTCTGCCAATAAGCTTCCGGATGATTTCTGTTTTATGATTGCACACCCATGCGCAACAGTTGCACCGGTAAAGCTTGAAAGCTACAAAGTACACCAGGACCCGCCAGGCATCAGCGGTGCATTGGTTGAAGGTCGTATTTGTTATGATGCTTTTGTCCTGGAGAATAAAAAGAAAGCTATCTACTGCGCAAAGAATAAACCGGCCGAATAAACCGGCTGTATTCACTGGCTCCGGAGCAATTTCGGGGCCTTTTTCTAATTGGAGGATATCATAACCAATGAGGAAATAATGCAACTATGGGAGGCTCACAGGTCATTTATTTATAAAATAGCTCTCCAATATTCTGGATATGCTGAAATGGATGATTTAATGCAAGAGGGTTATTTAGGGCTTTATTTCGCTGCCATTCGCTTTGATCAGAACGCGGGGCGTCATTTCTTACTTATGCGGCCTTCTGGATCCGCCAGCGGATGCGCCGATACATTGAAAACTGCTGTAGTACGGTCCGGATATCTTCCGGAATGGCTGCCAGGGTTTGGAAATACAGAAAACTACAATCAGACTATCAAAAACAGTTTGGTCACAAGCCCTCTGCTGACGAGATACGAACGTTGATGGGAATAAGTCGGTCAGAATATGACACCATGCAGCAGGCCGTCAGAATGGGCACCATAGCGAGTCTGTCAGCACCTACAGGTGAGGACGATACAACCACCATCGGCGACACCATAGGCAACGACGGCATAGAAGATGCCATAATTGACCGTATCGACCAGGAGGACATGAAACGGGACGTACACGCAGCCGTTGACAAGCTGCCGGACCGTGAACGGGAAATTATCAACCTGAGATACTTTGAAGGACTGACAATGCAGCAGATCGGGCAACTGGAAGACAGAAGCATTGAGAGCGTCCGCCAGTGCCAGGTCAAAGCCCTGCGGCATCTGAGGGGACCGAGCTACAGCGAGCCGCTCCGGTGTTATATGGGGCTGTCTGATCGGCAGTTATCTGCAGCAATGCACAGCACTGTCAGCGGCTTTAATAGGACATGGACCAGCGCAACAGAAAAGGCTGCATTTATTGGCCTGGGTGAGCGATACTAATTTGATACTAAAAAAATGTATAGGGAATATAAAAGGTCTATTTTATATAGTAGAAACGGTCGAAAATAGGCAAAAATACAGCATAAAATCAATAAAAATGGCTACCTTAATATAGCTAATTTCTCATAAAAAGAAAAGCAGTATACGTTTATGTATAAAGTGTGTTATAATAGGATATGTTTTGTAGGCTGGTACATGGGGATTTGGCAGATGTGCCGGTCAGAAGTATGACAAGAATTTTATAAAATGAAAGAAGATACGACTATGCATGTGAAAATTGGAAGAAATGATCCGTGTTGGTGCGGAAGTATGAAAAAGTACAAGAATTGCCATCAGAGTTTTGATGAGAAGATTGAAGAATTGAGATCTCAGGGCCATATCGTTCCGGATCATTCACTGATCAAGACGCCTGAGCAGATTGCAGGTATCAGGGAGAGTGCGAAGATCAACATTGCTGTTTTAGATGAAGTCGCTTCAAAGATTAAAGAGGGGATGACGACAGAAGAGATTGATAAGATTGTTTATGATACAACAACGAAGATGGGAGGCATTCCTGCACCTTTAAACTATGAAGGTTTTCCGAAGAGTGTATGTACTTCTGTGAATGAGGAAGTCTGCCATGGTATTCCGTCTCCGAAAGTTGTACTTAAGGACGGCGACATCATTAATGTGGATGTCTCTACTATTTATAAGGGCTATTATTCTGATTCATCCAGAATGTTCTGTATCGGCAATGTTTCAGAAGAAAAGAGAAAACTGGTGCGGGTCGTTAAAGAGTGTGTTGAATTGGGCCTTGAACAGGTTAAGCCATGGGGATTTCTCGGTGATATGAGCCAGGCTGTTTATGATCATGCCACTGAGAATGGCTATCAGGTAGTAAGAAATATCGGCGGCCATGGTGTTGGCCTTGAGTTCCATGAAGATCCATGGGTAGGTTATATTTATAAGAAGGGCACACAGATGGTGATGGCACCGGGTATGATGTTTACCATTGAACCAATGGTGAACATGGGCACACATAAGATCAGTGTGGATAAGAAGAATGGCTGGACCGTTTATACCAATGATAAGAAACCTTCTGCGCAGTGGGAGATTCAGGTACTTGTCACAGAAGATGGTCATGAAGTTATCTCATATTAATCAATGATAGGAGTGAAGCAGAATGCTGTGGATATTGCTGGCTGCTGCCATTTGTGCAGTTGACCTTGGTATTAAGCACTATATTGACACTCACAAAGAGGAAAACTGCTATGAACCGGCAGTGGGCGGACGCATAATTATTACACGCTTCCACAATCCCGGAGCGATGCTTGGCTGGATGAAGAAGAAGCCGAAGATGCTGATGGGAATAACGCTGCTGGGGATTGGTGTGCTGGCAGGCGGTTTGATGGGGGCGCTGTACAAGAAGCGGTCGCCGTTGATTCAAATGGGACTGGCGCTTTTGTTGGGAGGCGCAGCCAGCAATGCTTATGATCGGATCATCAAAAAAGAAGTGACAGATTATTTCAGAATTTCGATAGGTTCTGAGCGGCTGGAGAAGATGATCTTTAATCTGGGGGATATGGCCATTTTCCTTGGCGGTATACTGACAGTGCTGGGAGAGATCCGGGAGACATTTTGAAGCAGGAAGCCTATTGGCTTTAGACAATGGGCAGTTTACTGATAACAAGGGAAGCTGTAATTCATTTTTATAAAAAATACAAGGAAAAAGCACTTCTGACAGTGGGTAAAACTGTCGGAAGTGCTTTTTGAGTTACGCTGCACGAATAATTTTCTTCGGATTATTCAGCTTCTGAAGGTGCTTCGGCTTCAGACTTGGCTGCATCTTCATATTCAAGAGCGGCTGCAACAAAGCCTTTGAACAGAGGATGCGGCTTATTAGGACGTGATTTGAATTCAGGATGAGCCTGTGTAGCCACAAACCAAGGGTGATCCTTTAATTCGATCATTTCAACAATACGGCCGTCAGGAGAAATACCGCACAGCTGCATACCATTTTCAGTCAGTACATCACGGTATTCGTTGTTGACTTCATAACGGTGTCTGTGACGTTCCTCAATCACTTTTTCGCCATACAGCTCATAAGCTTTGGAATTCTCATCAAGGACACATTTGTAAGCACCGAGACGGAGTGTACCGCCAAGGTCAGTGACATTGTGCTGATCCGGCATGATGTGGATAACCGGATGTGTTGTATTTGGATTCAGTTCAGAACTGTGTGCATCTGTATAACCCAGTACATGGCGGGCAAATTCAACGATGGCCATCTGCATACCCAGGCAGAGTCCAAGGAACGGCACATTGTGTGTACGGGCATATTCAATGGCTGTAATCTTGCCTTCGATACCTCTGTCGCCGAAACCGCCAGGTACAAGGATACCATCGGCATCTTTCAGGATCTGGTCAACATTGAAGGAGCTTACAAGTTCAGAATCCACCCACTGGATCTCAACTTCTGCACCATTGGCGCATGCAGCATGTTTCAGAGATTCAACAACGCTGATATAGGCATCATGAAGCTGGACATATTTGCCAACAAGGGCGATGCGTACTTTCTTTGTTGGGTTCTTCCATGCATGAATCATAGCTTTCCAGTCGTCCAGATCGGGTTCAGGACAATCAATGCCGAGACGCTTGCAGACAACCTGTGCCAGTTTCTCTTTCTCAAGGGCAAGAGGTGCTTCGTAGAGTACATCAACATCCAGATTTTCAATAACATTATGCGTATCTACGTTGCAGAAAAGAGAAATTTTGTCCTTGATGCCGTCATCCAGAGGAAGTTCGGAACGGCATACAATGACATCCGGCTGAAGACCAAGTGCCTGCAGATCCTTAACAGTATTCTGGGTCGGTTTTGTTTTCATTTCGCCGGAAGATTTGATATAAGGAATCAATGTTACATGGATCAGCATACAGTTTTCACGGCCGATCTCATGCTGGAACTGACGGATAGATTCCAGGAATGGCTGACTTTCAATATCGCCTACAGTACCGCCGACTTCAATGATCGCAATTTCAGTTTCTCTTGAGGATGGATTTCTGTAGAAACGGCTCTTGATGGCATTGGTGATGTGAGGGATAACCTGAACAGTGCTGCCGCCGTAATCGCCGCGACGTTCACCGGAAAGAACATCCCAGTAAACTTTACCGCTGGTTACGTTGGAGCGGCTGTTGAGGGAACAGTCGATAAAACGTTCATAATGTCCGAGATCCAAGTCAGTCTCTGTACCATCATCTGTAACGAAAACTTCGCCGTGCTGATAAGGGTTCATTGTACCTGGGTCAATATTCAGGTATGGATCAAATTTCTGCATTGTAACGAAATAACCGCGGGATTTCAGAAGTCTTCCCAGAGAAGCCGCTGTGATACCCTTGCCTAAACCGGATACGACGCCGCCTGTGACAAATACATATTTTACTGCCATAATGAGCCTCCTTAGTATATGAAAAATAAAATATAAAGTTTACATTTGAAAAAAAGACAATCAATAACTAAGATATTATAGCGCACCTTTTCTTAAGAATCTACAAATTTTTAAAAAAAATTTAATTGGAAAAAACTGTAAAATTTTATTATAAAAAAGTGATTCTGAAAAATAAAGAATTTGTGAAAAGTTTGGTTTGCTATTGATTTGATTTGAATATTTACTTATAATATA
>JABLTO010165796.1_pt1 | contig 27464 bp, 18 predicted proteins | sample 7160091 | NCBI WGS metagenome assembly JABLTO01 (sample SAMN14651225, study PRJNA627086) | human gut metagenome | isolation source: feces | host: Homo sapiens
AATCTTGCATTTTCTTCGATAAATTCACGTCTTGGCTCTACCTTGTCTCCCATAAGAGTGGTAAATGTCAGATCGATCTCAGATGTGGCAGCTTCGTCCATGGTCACACGGAGAAGGATTCTCTTCTCAGGGTCCATAGTAGTCTCCCAGAGCTGCTCGGCATCCATCTCACCCAGACCTTTATAACGCTGGATCTTATTGTTTCCGTCACGTCCGATCTCGGTAAGGATATTGTTCAGCTCATCATCGTCATATGCATACCATACCTTTTTGTTCTTCTCCACTTTATAGAGAGGAGGCTGCGCCAGGTATACATATCCCTGCTTGATCAGCTCCGGCATGAAACGATACAGGAAGGTCAGAAGCAGTGTTGCGATATGTGCACCGTCAACATCGGCATCGGTCATAATGATGATCTTGTGATAACGAAGCTTGGAAATATCAAAATCCTCATGGATTCCGGTTCCGAAGGCAGTGATCATTGCCTTGATCTCTTTGTTTCCGTAAATCTTATCCAGACGTGCCTTCTCAACATTCAGGATTTTACCACGCAGTGGAAGGATTGCCTGTGTTGCACGGTTTCTCGCTGTCTTGGCAGAACCGCCCGCGGAATCTCCCTCTACGATATAGATCTCACAGTTCTCCGGATTCTTGTCAGAACAGTCTGCAAGCTTTCCCGGAAGAGACATGCTGTCCAGTGCGGATTTTCTTCTTGTAAGGTCACGTGCCTTTCTGGCTGCCTCTCTGGCTCTCTGTGCAAGAACAGATTTCTCAACGGTAGCCTTGGCAACTGCAGGATTCTGCTCCAGGAAAATCTCCAGCTGTTTACTTACAACACTGTCTACCGCACCTCTTGCCTCACTGTTTCCAAGCTTCTGCTTGGTCTGACCCTCAAACTGCGGATTCTCGATCTTAACACTGACGATCGCAGTCAAGCCCTCACGGATATCATCACCGCTTAAGTTCGGCTCACTGTCCTTGAGAAGCTTGTTCTTACGTGCATAATCATTAAATGTATTGGTGATCGCATTACGGAAACCGGTAATGTGTGTACCACCCTCCGGTGTATTGATATTGTTTACAAAGCCATAGGTGTTCTCTGTATAGGAGTCATTATGCTGCAGCGCAACCTCTACAGACACGCCGTCCTTCTCACCCTCACAGTAAATGATCTCCGGGTAAAGAGCCTCCTTGCTTCTGTTCAGGTAGCTTACAAACTCACGGATACCACCCTCATAGTGGAATACCTTCTCGCGCTCCTGTCCCTCTCTCTTATCCTCCAGAACGATACGAAGACCCTTAGTCAGGAAAGCCATCTCACGAAGTCTCTGTTTCAGGATATCATAATCATAAACAGTCTCCTCAAAGATCTCCTTGTCCGGAAGAAAATAAACCTTCGTACCGGAAAGCCCCGGATCACAGTCACCTACCACCTTCAGCGGGTACATAGTTTTGCCACGCTCATATCTCTGTTTGTATTCCTTACCCTCTCGGTAGATGGTAACCTCCAGCCATTCGGAAAGTGCATTTACAACAGATGCACCAACACCGTGAAGACCACCGGAAACCTTATATCCTCCACCGCCGAACTTACCGCCTGCGTGAAGAATGGTAAATACAACCTCAACTGCCGGAATACCCGCCTTATGATTGATACCAACCGGAATACCACGACCATTATCTGTAACTGTAATGGAATTATCCGGATTGATATCTACATGGATCTCCGTACAAAAACCAGCCAGTGCTTCATCGACTGCGTTATCCACGATCTCATATACGAGATGATGAAGTCCACGGCTGGAGGTACTTCCGATATACATTCCAGGCCTCTTACGTACGGCTTCCAGTCCTTCCAGGATCTGGATCTGATCCGCGCCGTATTCTGTATTCTCTGCGCCCATGTCATTCCTCCTGTTCTTGTCGTCCGGACGTGTTTGAAAATTCATTTCTGCAGAACCATAGCAGCTTCAGAAATTATTACATCAAATCCTGAACAAGATAAACTGATCTTTTAATTTCAGGAAATACTGTATTTTCATTTTGCAGAAAGCAATTCTCAAACCCGCTCCGGAAGTGTCATTTATACCTGTAAAATAAATATTTTTTACATACGAATACAGAGTTTATTATAGCACAAAAAAGCCTGTATTTCCACGCAAAATCATAGGAAATACAGGCAAAAAAGTATCTTATTAAATGCAATCCCAAAACACAGCACAATATGCTCTTAAAACATATGAAATATTCAGCTACTCCGGCAAAAGCCCAAATTCCTTTAACAATTTCTTCTGGTATTCCGGATCTGCTGCCGATCTTATAATATCAGACGTCCTCCCCAGCTCAGCAAGGCAGAGGATCAAACTGTTAATACTATGTTCTCCCTGTTGCATTCCCTGCTGCATTCCCTGCTGCATTCCCTGCTGCATTCCATCCTTTATTCCATCCTGCATTCCAATTCCATACCCTTCATCATAGCCAGCCTGTAAACTTTTTCTTATCTTTTCCTCGATCTGATCCTGTATGATCCGATTTAATGCTTCACACATACAATCCGCCTCCCTGAATTTTTCTTCATTAGCCCTTACGATCATCTGCATAACTGATTCGTACAAAGGATTTTTCTGCTTTTCTCTGTATTCATTGAGAAGTCGTTTCATATCTTCCTTATCTTTTATTCTATCAGTCAGACTTCTCAGCCACAGATTTTTCTTCTTCGACAACTGCTCTGTTACAATGACCTGGATTGGGATCTTAGATCCTGTTACGTAATAAATTCCTTCTTCCATCTTTTTTACCCGGCATTTCCAAAACTCCCTCAAATGACGGAGCATCTTCCGGGGATATGCCCTGCTTACCAAAGAGATCGTAATCTCCTCAATTGGGATTTCATCCTCAGTTACCGTATCTGCTTTATAAAAAAATGCATATCCACACACCTTATAAAAATCATTGATGCTTATATAATCCGTCGGACTCTTATACTCAATGATATTATATTTTCGGAAGATCCTTCCTATGTTTTTATTAATGGGGATATCTGATTTCTTTTTGATCACAAGCGCATCAATCTCCATTGGTTTCGTCCCAAGCTGATGCTCATTCTCAAAAATCAGATTCTCCCTTTCTGCCTCCAGTTCTATCTGGATATCAGCAAAAAATGCAGGATGCCACTGCCGCAGGTTAGAGCTGTTTGTTCTGTTATTGTTTACGATCATACACGACTCCTCTGTTTTGATCTCAAGGAGCCTCATCTGAAAACTCCTGCTGAAAAATGGAAAAAAGCATGAATTTTCTGAGATGACAGGCAATCTGCCTGATATATGAAATGTAATAGAAAAATAAGATTATTTTTAGAAAATATGCTTTTACAGCATTTCCATAGAATCCCGGAACTGCTTTTTATTTTTGATAAGATCAGCTTACCACAATATGGTCTATACTGCAAGCAAATCATTTCGACAAAACCCGCACAGTACTTTTTATTACCACAATAAAAAAAGCCACATACGTTCCCAAAAATCCTTGGTCACAGTATGCAGCTTATTCAATCATCCACGATCACATTACCTACGATCCGTACCACAATTTACACCTGATCATTCAGCAGAACCTTCTCCATCCAGAAGCGCCTTATAAATATCCCGCTTGGAAACACCACGATCCTTGGCAGCAAGCTTCATGGCATCCTTCCTAGAATTCCCCTGCTGCTCATACATCGCCACATGCTCCGCAATGGAAATCTCCTCCCAGGAAGCACGCTTCTCCGCCTCCATCTCACTGCGGCTCCTGCCCTCGATCACAAGAACACACTCACCCAGCGGCTTCTCATCTTTATAAAAATCCATCAGATCATCGATCGTAGTCCGGAATGCCGTCTCATGCTTCTTGGTCAGCTCTCTGCAAAGAGTCATCCGACGGTTGCCAAGCGCCTCTCTGAGCTCGCCAAGAGTCCGTACAAGCCTGTGAGGTGCCTCATACAGGATAATAGTCCTGGTTTCACAGGAAAGCTCCCCCAGGATCGTTTTTCGTTCTTTCTTATCCGCCGGAAGAAAAGCCTCGAAAGCAAAACGCCTGGTATGCAGGCCTGACAAAGTCAGAGCAGTGATACAGGCAGCAGGACCCGGAAGTGAAGTCACTTCAATTCCGGCTTCATAACACATGGCGGCAAGCTCCTCCCCGGGGTCTGAGATACCCGGAGTACCTGCATCTGTGATCAACGCAATGTTTGTACCCGCCAGCAGCTTTTCCACGAGGACATGGCCCTTATCGATCTTATTGTATTCGTGGTAGCTGGTCATGGGGGTTTTTATATCAAAATGATTCAGAAGTTTTATGCTGTTGCGGGTATCCTCCGCAGCGATTAAGTCCACTTCCCGAAGGGTTCTTAGTACTCGAAGGGTGATGTCTTCGAGGTTTCCTATGGGGGTGGCGCATAAGTATAGTTTTCCGTTTTGTTTCATATTTGCCTCTTTTCTCGCTTGACCGCGGGGAGTTGTTTTCCACTTGACCGTGGGGGAGTTGTTTTGCTTAACCGCGGGGGGATATTCCGCTTAACCGCGGGGGATATTCCGCTTGACCGCGGGGGTTTGTTTAAGTTTGGGAACTTTGAAAACCGCAAAGGGGCCGCAAAGCCGCGCCCCCTCTGCACACCCCTTGGGCTTTTTTTAAGTAGTGCAAGGGATTCGTTGTTCTTATTTGTTGACTTGTGTCTGTATGCTTCGGTATTCAGCGCACTACGCTGTGCCGATGTTGTTTTATTTCTTCACTTTCTCTGTGATTCACTTCCGGCAAGATGCCTGTATTCTTCGGTACTCAGCGCGCCACGCTGTGCCGATGTTGTTTTATTTCTTCACTTTCTCTGTGGTTCACTTTCGGCAAGATGTCTGTATTCTTCGATACTCAGCGCACTATGCGTTGCGATCTCTCGCTTTGAATCTCAGCCTGCCTCCCCTCGCCGTCCCTTCACCAACCGAAGTACCACAGCCACCACTACCTCCCAGCCATCCAGCGCAGCGCCGATGGCCCAAAACCTCCCGAGTAGCCTCCCAATCTCTCACAACCAAACAACCAACCAGGCAGCCACCCTAAGCCACAATATCACAACATTCACACCATCCGATACAACTCCAAAACATCCTCCGTATAAACCCCAGGCCGCTCATAAACCACCAGCGGCCGCTCAACCCGGATCCTGGAATTCCCGCCCTTACAAGCCTCGATCAACACCATATTCGGCTCCTTATCAATAAAAGGATACACCAGCTGCATCCTCTTAGGCTCCAGCTTATACTTCGTCAAAGTCGCCATCAGCTCCACCAGCCGAAACGGCCTGTGCACCAGAAAAAACCGCCCCCGGTCCTTCAGGACCCGGGCAGCCTGACAAGCCACATCATCAAACGAACACAAAATCTCATGCCTCGCGATCGCCTTCGGAAGATGCGGATTCGTCAACCCATGCTGCCCGATCATATACGGCGGATTACACGTCACCACATCAAAAGAAGCCGCCCCAAAAATCCCGGCAGCCTCCCTGATATCACCCTCAACGATCCGAACCCTGTCCTCAAGACCATTATACCTCACACTACGGTCAGCCATCTCCGCACACTCATGCTGGATCTCCAGCCCCGTGAAATGCTCCCCATCCGTACGATCAGAAAGCAAGATCGGAATGATCCCCGTACCGGTCCCCATATCCAGCGCAACCTCACCCCTCTTCACCCGGGCAAAGCCAGACAACAGAACCGCATCCATCCCAAAGCAAAACTTCTTCGGATCCTGGATCACAAACAACCCATTCTGAAGATCATCCACACGCTCACCGCAATAAACCAGATCACTTCTCATTCGGCTTCGAATCTCCCTTTTTAACCTCTTTCTCCTCGTGGTCAGCAGAACCACCCTTACCCTTTTTTCTCTTAGGGCGGAACCTCAGATCACGGACCGGAAACTCCTGGATCTCCTTCTCGTCATTCACCTCAACCACGATCTTAACCATCTGCCTGAGAACATTCACACTCTGGACCGTACCCGAAACACCCTGCGGCGTCGTTACCATATCACCGATACCCGGAAGATTCCGGTTCAGCTCCTCATAAGTCTCCTGCTCATTCTTCAGACAGCACATCAGACGACCACAGACACCAGAAATCTTCGTCTGGTTCAGAGAAAGATTCTGCTCCTTCGCCATCTTGATGGAAACCGGCGCAAACTCCGAAAGATACGTATGACAGCAAAGCGTCCTTCCACAGATACCAATACCGCCAAGGATCTTCGTCTCATCACGGACACCGATCTGACGAAGCTCGATCCTGGTCTTAAACACAGACGCCAGATCCTTAACAAGCTGTCTGAAATCAATACGGCCATCCGCTGTAAAATAAAACAGCACCTTGTTATTATCAAAGGTATACTCCGCATCGATCAGCTTCATATCAAGCCCATGCTCACGGATCTTCTTCTTACAGATCTTAAAAGCCTCTTTCTCCTTCTGGCGGTTCTCAGCCTCATGATCCTCGTCCTCCTTCGTTGCAACACGGAGGACCTCCTTCAGCGGATGGACCACCTCGTCCTCCTTCACGCTGCGCGGCTCCAGGACAACACGGCCATACTCCACACCACGGGCAGTCTCCACGATCACATGATCGCCGACCTTCACCTTATAATTCTTAGGATTAAAATAATAAATCTTACCAACGTTACGAAATCTGACTCCAACTACCTTTTCCATTCTATTTCTCCCTAATTGTCAGGAACAGGAGCTCCAGGGCAAGTTCGAGATTAACATTGGCACGGAGACGCACCTTCGTCTTCTCCAGTGCCTCAAGGATTTTTTCGATATTCTCATAAGAACGCTCGCTGGCCTGCTCTCTGATAAAATTAATCTCCTGTTTAAAAACCAGGTTGTCAATTTCCCTTGTTGCCTTAAACATCAGAACATCGCGGAACCAGAACTGGAAAATATCCAGATAATCATTGATATTATTCTTATCAGCAGTCAAAGTCTTGATCGCCTCTGTCAGCTCATAAACCTCCATGGAATTGGCATATTTCAAAATCTTCAGAGCATTGGCAGTCATATCCGCAAACTCCTGAGAAGTAGCAGCCTCCTTCGCCTTGCCGATACTGCCCTGCGCATAAGACGCATCGATCTCAGCCTGATAATCCGGCACCTGAAGATGCTCCATCAGATATTCCTTCACAAGACTGTCATCCACCACCTTCAGATCCAGACGCACACATCTGGAACGGATCGTAGGAAGAAGACTGTCGATATTGCTTGTCAGCAGCATGATCACCGCATATTCCGGCGGTTCCTCGATAGTTTTCAAAATGGCATTCTGCGCCTGCACCGTCATCATCTCCGCATCCGGAATGATATAGATCTTATACGGACTGCAGTACGGCTTGATATCCACATCACGCACAACCTGGTCACGCACCTCGTCAATGCTGATGCTTCCAGGCTTCTCGTGAGTTACTGTAATGATATCCGGATGATTCTTGCCGATCACCTTCTTACAGGAATCACAAGTCATACACGGTTCAGACTCTCCCGATTCACACTGCAGCGCTGCCGCAAAAGTCCCTGCAAGAAGCTTCTTGCCGGATCCCGGTTCCCCTGTAAAAATATAAGAGTGGGATACCTTCCCTGTCTCTATCGCATTCTTCAAATGCCTGATTATATCGTCATGGCCGATGATGTCATGAAATCCTGCCATAAGAATCACCTCTTTCTGCCTTTTGTGCCCTCCGTTATACCCGGCGGACATCTTTCAACTAATTATAACATAATCTTCTGTATAAAAAAAACTATTTTTCCTTATTGTACAGATTTTATATAATTTACGATCTCCTTCACACATTCATCCAGATTATGATTCTCAAAACGCTTCCATATACCTGCTTTAAGAATATTTTCCTCGGAAAAATCATTCTGGTCTGCAAGAAAACGCCTGCACATCTCCTCATACTTCGGCACCTCCTGGGTCTTCTCCCTGGCAAGCGCACGCTCCAGACGCTCTCCGTCTTCCACCTCTATATAAATAGGCCACATCACTTCATTGCCGTAATACTCCCGGAGCCTCACAAAAGACTCCAGTGTACCGATCCCCAGATAGCTGTCATTTCCCACAGACACCTGCCCATCATCCGCAGTAAAATATGTCCACGGCCCGTAAACCGTCTGATAAGTACGCGCCTCGATCAGCTTCCCGTTTCTTCGGAACTCCTTCAGTTTATTCTCATCCGCAAAAAAATATTCTCTCCCATTCACCTCTCCATCCCGGATCGGACGAGTGGTATAGATCACAAGCCGCTTAAGCCCCAGCTCCTGATCCCCCTCAAGCTGTCTGTAAATACTGTCCTTACCGGAAGAGCTTTTTCCCATAATGTAAAAAATCTTTCCCATATGTCTCCTCTGCTGCATATGCGTTACTATACACGCTCTGATCCGTAATACACAGAGCAGTCTGCTGCCACGCACCTCACATATCATTTCTCACAACACACACCGTCTCACTGGTCTGGTCGCTCAGGCCCTGGACCTCAAAGCCCTGTTCCAGGTATCTTCTCACATTTTTTACGAAATGTCCAGAAATCTGTTCCCCCGGAACGATCAGCGGGATCCCCGGCGGATAAAGATACGCAAATTCCCCGGACGTACGTCCGATACACTCATCCAGCGGACACCGCTCACTCTCCGCATCCATAGCCTGGGAGATCCGCATGATCTGCTTCATTTTTCCATTTTTCAAAGGCTCCTTCTCCACAGCCTCTTCTCTGTATTTTAACGATTCACGGCGGTCAATTTCTTCAATAGCATCACAAAGCCGCTCAAAACCCTCCGCCGTATCACCCACAGCCGCCAGCGCCAGCACATAATTCTCCGCCTCCATCTCCATTTCCAGATGAAACTCCCTCCGGAGGATCTGATGCAGCTCCCGGCCGTTCAGCGAACTGTTCACAGTAGAAAGCAATATCTTGGATCTGTCAAAATCAAAAACTCTCTGGCACTCACAGGCCTGCGGCGTTACCAGCCGGATATACTTACACTCGGAAAGACGCCTGCGTGCTTTTTCCAGATTCTCCGTAAACACACGGAACATCTCATCCCCCTCACGCTCCAGCTTATCCATGCACGCATCAATGCTGCTCATAAGAATATAAGAAGGACTGCTGCTCTGATAGATTCCCAGAAAACGCTTCAGTTTTTCCTGGCTCACACGATCACTGCACAGGTGGATCACCCCCGTCTGGGTCAGACAGGGCAGCGTCTTATGCACACTGTTGATCACCACATCCGCACCAAGCTGCGCCGCAGACACCGGAAAATAATCCGAAAACCGAAAATGCGCCCCGTGAGCCTCATCCACGATCAGCGGCACACCATAGTGATGCGCGATCTCCGCGATCCTCGCCACATCCGACACGATCCCGTCATAAGTCGGCGAAGTGATCAGCACCGCCTGGATCTCCGGATTTTCCGCCAGATACATTTCCACACGGCCGGGTGAAATCCCTCCGTTTATCCCCAATTTCGGATCCTCATGTGGATAAATATACGTGGCACTCAGCTCCCGCAGATAAATCGCATGGTAAACCGCCTTATGGCAGTTCCTTGCCACCAGGATCTGTCCCCCCTTATCCACAGCCGCAGACACCGCCGCCAGGATCGCCCCGGAGCTTCCATTAATACTGTAAAAACTCTCCGGCACACCATAAAGCCGTGCAACATCCTCCTGCGCCCTTTTCAAAATATCCTCAGCATGATGCAGGTTATCAAATCCGTCAATCTCCGTAATATCCCTCTCCACCGGAAAATCCCCCTCCACAGCCAGCGGATTCCTCTTATGCCCCGGCATATGAAACGGATAAAAATCACTCTTACCGTACGCTTCCAGTTTCTTGTATAATCTGTCTTCCATAGTTCGTCCTTTCAAAAAATCCACCTCTATTACTTTCCTCATATCAATATCACAGTTAGTTTCATTATACCTGAAACGAATTTTTCTGTCACTGACGATTATCCATATTTCAGATTTTTGCATCTAAGTCGGATGTATACCGTGGTAAATTTTCGCAGTAAACAGGTTGACAAAATATCATCTCGCACATATAATAATTTCAGAATCAAAAAACACTTTGTGTTTTTGTAAGGACGGCGTTGCGACGGCGTTCTATTTTTTTGTCAAAAAACAAGGAGGGGCTATCACCAGACGATATTCCCCTCCATTTTTATCACATCTCAGCAAAATCGATTCTCAGATCCTCATAGATCCCCACTTTGATCGAATCCTGAAATGTATACTGCTCCGTATCCTCATTTTCAAAATCATACACCATTACCAGCTTCTTCACAGGATCCACGATCCAGTACTCTCTCACACCGGCAGTCCTGTATTTAAACAGCTTGGTATAATAATCCATACGCCTGCTCGCCAGAGAAACGATCTCGATGATCCAGTCCGGAGCCCCCTTGCATCCCCTGTCATCCAGCTTATCCGGATCACAGATAACAGAAACATCCGGTTCCACATAAGTATTCGTCTTCTCATCCAGATACACCGCAAACGGTGCGGCAAACACCTCACATTTGCCCTTGTTAGAATCTATATAGTTACCTATCTTTCTGGACAAAATACTTGAAATCCTCTGATGCATCGTATTCGGCGGCGCCATATAATAAATATGTCCATCGATCAGTTCCGCTCTTTCACCCTCCGGCAAAGCATAAATATCCTCTATCGTATAAATTCTTTCCCTCAACAGCGGCATATCTCCACTCCTCTCAAAAGCACCCGGCAGATCATACACCATCATTCCGATCTGCACTCATACACCTGCAGCAACTCCATCCGAAGCCTTCCCCACAGACTCACACCTTAAACCGGTACCCCACACCCCAGATCGTCTCAATATACTGAGGCTTGGCCGTATTAAACTCGATCTTTTCACGGATCTTCTTGATATGCACCGTAACCGTAGCGATATCACCCACAGACTCCATATCCCAGATCTCCCGGAAAAGCTCCTCCTTTGTAAAAACCCTGTTCGGATTCTCAGCCAGAAAAGTCAAAAGATCAAACTCCTTGGTAGTAAACGTCGTCTCCTCACCATTGACCCACACACGCCTGGCCGTCTTATCGATCTTAATACCACGGATCTCGATCACATCATTCTTATGCACCTTGGAACCAACCAGCCGGTTATAACGCTCCATATGCGCCTTCACACGCGCAACCAGCTCACTTGGGCTGAACGGCTTGGTCATATAATCATCCGCGCCAAGACCCAGTCCGCGGATCTTATCGATATCATCCTTCTTTGCCGAAACCATAATGATCGGCGTATTCTTCTCCTCACGGACCTGCCGGCAGATATCAAAGCCATCCACCTCCGGAAGCATCAGATCCAGGATGATCAGATCAAACTCCTCCTTCATGGCACGTACAAGCCCCGTATCACCACGGTTCTCGATCTCCACCTCAAAACCCGAAAGCTCCAGATAATCCTTCTCCAGATCCGCGATCGCTTCCTCATCCTCTATGATCAAAATCCTACTCATTTAGCGGTACCTCCTGATATTTTCTGAGAACAAAATACATGATCGTTCCGATCCCCAGCCGGCTTGTGGCCCAAACCTTTCCACCATGATCCTCCATGATCTTCTTTACGATGGAAAGTCCGATACCGCTTCCTCCCTTGGAAGAATTTCTGGAAACATCGGTACGGTAAAAACGGTCAAAAATATACGGCAGATCCTTGGCGGCAATACCCTTGCCGTTATCCTCGATCTCCACCTGGATAAAATCACCCACATCCTTCACCCGAAGCTGGATGATCCCCCTTGGCTTCTCCATATACTTAATGGCATTACTCACGATATTATGGATCACACGGCGGATCTGCTCACCATCCGCAATAACCTGCACACCCTTCTCCACATAATTGGCATACACAAGCTCGATCCCCCTGGTCTCCATCTCAAGCCCAAGCTCCTCCGCACAATCCGAAAAATAATCCTCCACATTCAGCTTGCTGAACGTATACGGAATACGGTTGGTATCGATCTTGGAATAAAAGGTCAGCTCATTGATCAGATGATCCATCTCATTAGTCTTATTATAAATGGTACGCACATACCGGTCCATCTTCTCCGGCGTATCCGCCACACCATCCATGATCCCCTCCACATAACCCTTCACCGCAGTGATCGGCGTCTTCAGATCATGGGAAATATTACTGATCAGCTCCTTATTCTCCTTATCCATCAGGATCTTCTCTTCCGTGGACTCCTTCAGACGCTTACGCATCTCCTCAAAATCCTGGCAAAGCTGGGAAAATTCATCATTCCCCTCAACCTCCAGCACAAAATCCAGATTCCCCTCCTTGATGTTCTTGGTAGCCTTCTTAAGCTTCACCAGCGGAACCGCAATGCTCCGATAGATCCACAACCCTACGGACAACGCGGTAAAAACAAGGATGATCGTTGCGGTCAGGATCATATCCTTGGCCATCAGCTTCACCTGGCTGCTGGAAGACTGCGGCAGCGAAATATCATAGACCATCTGGCTGGAATCCGAAGCCTGGCTGCTGCTCTCCTGCACATGCCTCGCCTGCGTCTGGCTGAACCCGTACAGACTTGCGGAAAAAAGAAGCAGCGGCAGCAGGATGATCGCAACGAAGCCCACAATAATACGTGTTTTTAACTTCATCTGTATCTCCGTCCTTTATAAATTCACACATTCACATACACGTATTATAACATAAACTATATTCCCTATCTCTAAATTTTCTATAAAAAAGCCCCATCTCACCATGCAAGAAGCCCCCGGTACTGGCACTACCGGGGGCTTCACTCTTTATTCTTCTGAAACGATTATTCGTAGCTGTTGCAAAGATACTTCTTCAGAGTCTCAACCTTGTCCAGATGCTCCCATGGAAGATCAACATCTGTACGGCCGAAATGACCATAAGCAGCAGTCTGCTTGTAGATTGGACGGCGAAGGTCAAGCATCTTGATGATACCAGCCGGACGAAGATCAAAATTCTCACGAACGATCTCAACAAGCTTAGTCTCAGAAAGCTTACCTGTTCCGAAGGTATTCACACTGACAGAAGTCGGATGCGCAACACCGATCGCATAGGAAAGCTGGATCTCACACTTGTCAGCAAGACCTGCTGCAACAATGTTCTTTGCAACATAACGTGCAGCATAAGCAGCAGAACGGTCAACCTTTGTGCAATCCTTACCGGAAAAAGCACCGCCGCCGTGACGTCCTGTTCCGCCGTAGGTATCAACGATGATCTTACGACCTGTCAGACCACTGTCACCGTGAGGTCCGCCGATAACAAAACGACCTGTCGGATTAATGAAATACTTCGTATCCGCATCAACCATATCAGCCGGAATGATCGCATCAAAAACATACTTCTTAATATCCTCATGGATCTGCTCCTGAGTAACATCCGGATCATGCTGTGTAGAGCATACAACAGCATCGATTCTCTTCGGCTTGCCGGCCTCATCGTACTCAACAGTAACCTGAGTCTTTCCATCCGGTCTTAAATATTTCAGAGTGCCGTCCTTACGAACCTTTGTCAGCTGCTGAGCAAGCTTGTGAGCCATGTTGATGGCATATGGCATATACTCCTCAGTCTCATTGGAAGCATAACCAAACTGAAGACCCTGGTCACCGGCACCGATGGAATCCAGCTCGTCCTCATTCATATCGTCCTCTTTCTGCTCAAGAGCCTTGTCAACACCCATAGCGATATCTGTGGACTGCTTGTCAAGTGATGTGATAACCGCACAGGTATCTGCGTCAAAGCCATAATCCGCATTGTCATATCCGATCTCACGGATAGTATCGCGAACGATCTTCTGGATATCAACATTAGCCTTGGTTGTGATCTCGCCCATAACAAGTACAAGACCTGTTGTAGTAGCAGTCTCACATGCAACACGGCTCATCGGATCCTGTGCCATCATAGCATCAAGGATCGCATCAGAAATAGAGTCGCAGACCTTGTCAGGATGACCCTCAGTTACAGATTCAGATGTAAATAAAATTTTCTCCATGATCTTCTCCTTTTGTAATAAAACAACGGTTATATACATAAAAAACAGCCCGTACAATCCGGACTGTTTAAATTCTGTAAACAATCCTCTTATTGTTCGATTGCTCGCTCAGGTTGGCACCTTCCTGGGTTCTCCGGGGTTGCCGTGGCTTCACAGATCCTTTGTATCTCCACCACTCTGAATAAAAGGCTATCTTTTATGAAATTTACTGCAACACATACAATATACTTATCATACCAAAATGTCAAGAGCAATTTTCGATAAAAAATATCACCCGCTGCTTTTTCATCCCCAATACGTAAATATTCCAAAAAAAGAACCGGGCATCCACATCGCCCGGTTCTTCCATCGATCATCCTTCAGAATGATCCGTTATTTATTTTTTCTTCTTTCTCCTAACTCCATAAGCTGCACCACCGCCAACAATGATCGCTGCTGCAAGGATTCCAACCCATACGCCGATCGGTGTATCATCGCCGGTCTTTACAGAACGTCTTGCTGTACCGCTGGTATCGTTCGGAGCAGTTCCGCCCGCTGTACCGTTATTCGGGATCGGAGTGATCCTATCATTTCCACCATGATTTCCACCAGGTGTAACAGTCGGAATCGGTGTCGGCTCGGAAGAAAGACTGTTGGTGATCTCTTTTGTTACAGTATATCGGTTATCATTATTCAGTGTAACCTCACCCTGACCGGTAACTGTATACTTAAAGGTATCATCATCAACCGGATTTCCATCCTTATCCGTCTCCAGAACAGTATAAGTAACACTGTTGATCTCCTGATCCTTTGGAAGATCCAACATTACCTGAACACTATCATTCTGTTTCAGAGTCACTACCTTCTTAAGCGTCAGCTCACCGTTACTCTCAGAGGAGAACACACCTGCATAGAACGTATCATCCACAGTAGAAACAACACCATCGATCATCACATTCTTCTTAATGTTGATATATCCGTTACGGCTGAATATATCGGGAAGCTTTGTATAATAGTTATTTACATAAGCCGCTGCCTCAGCAGCACCACTATCTCCACCGATCACAACCTGATTGGACTTCTCTTCACTCTCACCATTCGGCTTCGTTACATTGTAGTAGTAAAGATTCTCATCATCCACCTTGATCTCCGTATTCTGCTGAAGAAGCTTTCCATCCTCATCCAGCTCAAATACATAATAGGTGCCATCCGGAACATCCGTCCATGTAGCTGTACCACTGGAAGCACCATTGATATGGATATCCTGTAAATAATCATCACGGAACGGGATCGTACCTTCCTGATCCGAAAAAACGCCAACCTTATAAGTTACATCCTCCTTCGTTTCCAGAGGAATCACATTGTCGTTCTCATCAACATTATAGATTCTCTTCGTAACCTGGATCTGTGTATGCTTCGTCGGATTACTTACAGACTTCGGATAAGCCTGTACATCGTATATCCATCCCTGCTCCTGATCCGCAAAAGGAACGGAGATCAGCATCGGTGAAACCGTAACACCACTAACATCACTGTTTCCATCTGTCTGCACCACCAGATACATGCCCTCAGCCAGATCGGTAACAGTAATATTACCCTCTGCATCAGAGGTTCTGGACAGACCCCACACATCCACGCTTCCGCTGCTGATCATATCTGCCAGCTGCCCTGCTGCTTCATACCAGCCGTCAGCCGTCGTGATGGAATCAAAATCGATCGCAGCGGCAGCCAGTGCCTCATCCAGCACGAAATGCACATTACCATCAAAATTCACACTGCCAACCTTGTAGATCGTCAGCCCTACATCCGGCAGCGGAGTCTGGTTTCCCTCCTCATCCGCCTGCTGAACCGTCAACGTCAGATTACCCTTTGTTCCAGCTACATAATCCCCGGCGAAAACCGGCTGCAAAACACTCGTGACCAGCATAGCCGTCAGCATCAGAACAGCCAGAAGGCTCCGGAATATTTTCCCTTGCTTTCTTCTATTTTTCATCGCTCTCTGCCTCCTCTTTCCTTTCTGAAAGCTGCTTCTTTTTCCGTTTTTTGTCCCTATGACGGACGATCAGATAAATCAGCAGGATCAGAACAACAAGCACTGCAGCGCCGCCGGCCAGAACCCTCTTCGGATCCACAACAGCAAGCTTCTGCGGTATCGTTTCGTCATTCTTTGTATCTTCCACCACATATTTCGTCCGCACTCCCCGGACAAGAAGCCTGTGGGTGTTAACTCCATAAGGGGTACACGTGATCAGAGTCACATGATCTTCACCCTCGATAATATCCAGGTCACTGGTCTCATCCGGAAGCACTGTCTTGATCTGATCCACCTTGTAGGCCAGATTCTTGCCAAGAATATGCAGGATAAAAATATCTCCCTTTTCCATCTGATCCAGATCTGTAAAAAGCTTTGCGTTAGGAAGACCTCGATGCGCCGCCAGAACCGCATGAGTGCTCTTGCCTCCGATAGGAAGACTGGTGCCCTCCACGTGGCCCACACCCTTTTCCAGCACGGTCTTGCTCAGTCCGTGATAGATAGCCAGCTTTGCTTTAATCTTCGGGATCTCGATACTCCCCATCAGACCATCACCGTTAGGATCCAGAACCCTGTCATAAGGATGACTCAGCTCATAAGTATCCTCTTCCTCAAAAGCATCTACAATGGCATTCACCGGATGCTCGGCATTATACTCCTTCGCCTCTTTCCACAGCCTGTCATAGTCGTTGTCCGAAAGCTCCGTTACCGCTTCCTCGTACTTACTGACCAGCTGGGCATTTCGATACTGGTTCCACATATCACTGATCGTGGGATAAAGGAACACCCCCGCCCCCGCCAGAAACACCAGGCCGATAATGATGTTCAGGACAACATTACTCTTTTTCTTTTTTTTCTTTTTAGCCATAAACTATTTCCTGCGTCGTTTTTTGTTCTGAACAGAATTGATACCGGCAACCAAGATCACCGCGATCACAATTCCGATCACAACACAGAGAGCAAGCATCGGAAGCGTCGGATTGGCGATTCCGGTAACCTTCTTCTCTGTTTTCTGAACCGCCTTCGCAGCCTTCATCGGAACTCTGTGTCCCCTCACCAGAAGTCTGTGCGTATTCACCGCATAAGGCGTACACGTAACCAGTGTTACATAATCATCCCCATCCGTGATACCCAGAGACTCTGTCTGCTCCGGAAGAACGGTAAGAATCTGATCCACCTCGTAGGCAAGAGTCTTACCCAGCACATGCAGGTAAAAAACATCTCCCTCTTCCACAAGATTCAGATCTGTAAAAAGTTTCGCACTTGGAAGTCCTCTGTGTGCCGACAAAATACAATGAGTACTCTTGCCGCCAACCGGAAGACTGCTGCCGAACAAATGACCGGCACCCTTCTCCAGAGACTCATCTGTCGTGTAATGATAGATTGGAATGCTCACATCGATCACAGGAATCTCCACATACCCCATCATTCCATCACCATTCAGGTTCAGAAGAGACTCATATGTACTGTCCGTCTGGCCATCCCTCACGGAAAAAGCATCCGGCACACTTTCCTGCTTGATCTGTTCGTTATACTCCTGAGCTGCCTTCCACATACTGTCAATCTTCTCCGAATTATCATCCGAAGAAACACTGCTGCTATAATTACTGATCAGCAGGCTGTCCCTGTACCGGTTCCAGGCATCACTGACCATTGGATACAGCAGTATGGACAACCCTATCAGAAACAGCAAACCAAGTCCAATATAATTTTTCTTCTTATTCTTTCTCATAGGTTTCTCCATACTGTTGTATTACCATTCCGGCCCCCGAAGGGGCCGGGCGGTAAAAGATTTACTACTTTATTTTAATACTTGCTTTGTCGTTGCTTATAAATAATTTTTGAATTGAATCAATCCGGCAATCAAACGATTACTCCTCAGATCCTTTTCTGCGGCTGATGAAGAAAGCACCAGCAGCGCCAGCCATAACTACAACACCGATGATAGTGAAGAGGTATGTTCCCATGCCACCTGTGGATGGAAGGGAGTTGAGCTTGGTATCACTCATAGAAGCATTTGATACCACAAAATCCCTTTCAGATTCTGCTTTTGCTTTGCCTGTCGTCAGAGCAATCGTTCCAGATACATCATTAGTATTAATACTATATCCTCTTGGTGCTGTAACCTCTTTAAATTTATAAGTCCCAAGATCTAAACCATAGATGGTTGCAGTTCCATCAGTACCAGTCGTAATTTCTGTTGCATCTGCTTCCTCAGTTGTCCAACCTGCTAATTTCTTATTAGTATCAAATTTAGCATATTTTTTGACTACTTTACCATCTACGGTTTCTTCTTTGTAAACCTTAAATCCGGCACCTGCAAGAACTTCTTCGCTCTCACCTTTTTTGGTTATACTGATCTGACTTGTGAAAAGATTTTCTGTTTTAGAACCATATTTTGGGTCATCCCAATTCTTTCCATCTCCTGCTACAACTGTATTTCCTACTTTAGTGTCTGTAACAGTAGCTCCATAAGTAATAGTAATTGTCTTATTTGCATTATCATTAGTAGTCACAAATTCACTCAAATCCAATTCAAAAGAACTACCATCTTTACTTACACTTACATATCTCTCATGAGAAGTGTCACCAATTTTTACTGCTACCTTTAACTCATTCTTATGCGCACCCTCTGTTTCTACATTGTAGCTAGCACCTTCAATTGTATCCTTAATTTTATAAAATCTCTCCTGAGTACTCGGAAGATACGGAACTGTTCCTGTTACAGTATAAGTAACCTGACGTCCAATTTCTACAACTTTATCAGAATCATCTGATGTTTTTTCAATTTTAGTAGGTGTTTTCTTTGCTTCAATCTCTTTATTTTCTAACTTGCTCGGAACACCTGTTGTAGTATCATACTCTTTAAATGCAATATATGCAGCCATTGCACTGTATGCATATCCATCTTCTGTACCTTTGATTGCATACACACCAGCACTCGTTACTGGAATCGGTGCAATTGCTGCTTTTGTTGCAGCACCCATGATACTGGAATCGCCCAGAACTGCTTCTAATGCATTTTCAATCTGCGAAGTCGTTGCTTTCTGTACCTTACCTTCATATTTTGTATTAGCACTCTCTAATACAATCATTTTCTTGATAATAGTCTGATCATTCTGCTCAGTAAAAGCTGTTTTATATTTTGCTGCGATAGCAGGTGTTGCAAATGCCCATCCTGTCTCTTTCTGAGTATCAGGTACTATAACCTGTAAATAATCAAATCTAGCATTAATTCCTGCATTCTTAATTATAATTTGTGCAGTAGGTCCAGTAGGTCCCTCTGCAAATACCGCTGTGCACATAGACAGTACCATAACCGCTGCCACTAATAATGCACCAATCTTTTTAAATAAATTTTTCATAAGGTTTGCTCCTTTCTTTCTCTGCATTTTTCTTTTTCGCCCTTCATCGGCCATTTACAATTAATGTGTTACGATCTCTTTGCTTCTTCCTCCCTTCGTTTATTATTTATAAACAACAGGAGTGCAGTTGCAAGAATCGCTACACCACTGATTGTAAATCCATAGGTTCCCGGACCACCGGATTCTGGTAATGAATATACCTTCGCGTTGGTAATCTGATAATAAATTGTATCATTATCTTTTCTTGATGTTACATTCTCACCATTATAAGTTACCGTTACTGTTCTGTTATTTTCCACTACAATATTCCACGGTTTTGCAGATACCATATAACCTGTTGGTGCTTCTGTTTCAATCAATACATACTTCCCAATTGGAAGATTCTCTATAGAAATCGCTCCATGATGATTTGACGTATAAGAATGAATTGCTTTGTTTGTTTTTTCGCCATTTGCATTTACCTTATATAAATCAAATTTAGCACCAGACAATTTTGTATCGGCTGTCTGACTATCAACCTTCTCAAGATTAATATTCACAACTGTTTTCTTATTTGTAAATTTAGCAATTCCAATCTGTCCATTAATTTTGTCTGTATTTCCATTTTTGAGAACTTCATTATTACCAGTATCTGTTCCCATGGTAAACGTAATATCTGTAGCCTTCTGCTGTTGATTTTTTGCAATTGCACTGTGGCAGTTTGTTCTATCAACTGTTGCAATCTCCTGCAATTCATAATGAACATCTGTGCCAAGAGATTCTACAACCTTATAATCACCTCTGGACAACTCACTTAATTTTGTATCATCAGATTCAAGTTTTGCATTGACTCCCTTTGCAAGCTTAAATACCGCTGTTGCTGTTGCTGTTGGATCGTCTTTTTTAATCGTTGCAGTTGCAGTTGCAACTGTTTGATTATTTCCATCTGTAATTGTGAAATTAAATGTTTCGTCCTTCTCAGCCGCTCCGTCCAGTTTTTTAATAATCTGAATATTACCGGCTACTACATTTACTACATAATTACCAGTTGCTTCCAGATTTGAATTAACTTGTGTTCCACCCTTTTCTGCATCTGGCTGCTGAACTTGTGTTCCAGACAATATATTTTTTCTCTCATCTTGAGAATATGGATGATACGTTACTACAAGTTCATACTTCTCTACTGCAGTTCCTACTGTTGTCGTTTTATGTGGCTTCATGTTTTCACCTGGTGTTTCTGATACCTTATACGTATAGGTAAAATATCCTACAGCATCCGTAGTACCAGGATAAATATATTCATATGGATATTTTCCATCTGAACTCTTTTGGTCACCAAGTATTATTGTAGCATTTGTAAGCAATTTCTCTTTCTGATCAGGTGACAATGTTGGGAAGGCTGCTGACTCGCCATCTATTGGATTAACACCAGTAATTGTAGGCGTTCCATCCAGTTCTTTAACCTTTAATGTCTTGGCAAGCTTATCCTTATATCCTGACGGATCAATTTGGTCACCTTTGAAAACTGTTGTTTCATCCTTTCCAATAGCCAGACTTAAAAGTTTAACATTTACAGATGGCTGTGGTAAAATTGCCTCTCCATATCCTGTTGTAATCTTAGAATCTGGGTGTACATTAGTTGGAATACTATTTCCACCAATAAATTCTTCCTTGGCCTTTACTGTAATAGTTTTATTCCATTTTCCATCTGCAACATTAGGGATTGTCTGATTTGTCCACTTTACAACCTGATTTCCTGCTGAATCAACGGAAAGGATTCCTCCATTACCATTACCTAATTGAATTGGTTTTTCACTATCTTCAGCAGCTTTAATCATCTCATTTGTTATCGGCTTTCCATCGTCTCCTACAATTGCAAATCTAGGATCAATTACGTCCTTAATTTCAGCACCGGAAATCGCAACCTTTTGTGTAATTGTTTGCTGAACCTTTTCAAAGATGACTTTCAGTTCATCTATAGAACTTGCTTCAAATGCACAACCTTTAGAAGCAATTTTGTTAGACAACCATTCTTTTGTAGTACCATTTAATTCAAGTCCTATTGTAAATACTTTAATTCCCGCTTCTTTTAATTTCGTTGCTTCGTTTTCTGATTCCGTCTTATCGTTATTAGATGACGGCTCACCATCCGTAAATAAGATTACATATTGTGAAACATCTTCCTGTTTTGTCTTTAACTGATCAGCGGCAATCTGTAATCCTTTCTGTGGTGAAGTTCCATTTGCAGCATATATACTATCTGTAGTTTTAATTAAAGAATCTTTTGAACTTCCAACTTCAGTTAATCTCTGTTTCCGAGATCCTGAAAAATTAAATGTTGCTAAACCAATCCGACTTTTCGGAGAAGATGTTGCCGTTGAAGCAATAAAAGCATTAGCTGCTTCTTTTAAACCATTTAGCCTACTGTCCAGAGTATAAATATAAGTCCAACTATTAGACGGTACCTTTATCCACTGAGATCCACTATAATATATCCACTGATCCCGATCATTCAAATATATCATTGGAGATTTCGCATTCTTATACCTATGCCTACCATTATCATCTGTATACGTCTCTGTATATATATCATTTCCATAATAATATATTTTGGATGTATCCAATGATGTATCTTTAAATCGTCCAACTGGTATAAGACCATCTGAATCGGAATTCTTCTTATTATATAACATACTTCCACTAGTATCGAATACCATCATAATATCCGCAACTTGGTCTTTTTCTACTGTTGTACCACTGGTCACCTTAGAATCAGCTGTAATGTTGATATCATAAGTTCTCTTATTCCAGTCTTTTACAGTTGCAGTCTTACTGTAATCCATACTGGATTCAATAATCTCCTCCTGTGTATAATTCATGATATGATACGACGAATCTGGATCTTTTTCTATCTTTGTCTTGCCATCTGCTTTATAAAGAGTTGCCACTGCTTTTTTATCATCAGATGACGTAACCTTTACAATCCAAGATTCTTGTGATGCTTCATAGCCATTAGGTGCCATGGTTTCTGTTAAAGTATATGTTCCCTCTTTCAGGTTATTAAATGTAACACTACCCTTATCATCGGATGTTGTAATCGGGTATGTTTCGCCTCCATTATCATTTACCTGTTTGTTCTCATTTACCAGTTTGAACTTCGCACCGGAAATACCTTTGCCTTTAGAGTCAACCTTTGTAAGTGTAAGATCTGCAAGAGGAACATTTTCTACATTTACAAATCTTGCATCTGGAATTGTGAAATTCATCTTACAATTGGATTCATAAGCACCTCGTTCCATATAAAGTACGGTAATCCTATGGGTTTTATTTTTTTCTTCATCTGTTGGTGCTCCTATTCCTTCCTGGAATCCAAGGTCATTCCATAAATCAGTAGAACGTTCAATTGACTTATGAATACCACCAACATCAATTACTACTTTTTTTCCATCCAGTAAAACCCATAAATCATCATCACCAGTAAAGGTATAATTCAATGGCCCTACATAATCTCCAAGCTTGAATTCTATATCATATCTCATTCCGAAATAGTTTCGTCCACCTTCTATCTGATCCTCTATAGGGGAAAGAAGTTAGAACCATCCTCATTACAGTTAAAGTTAGCACCTCCTGGCTGCTTTACTCCGGTCAGTTTGTAATTATTTCCTGTCTTGCTAAACAACAGCTTGTAGCTTGTATATTTTTCTTTACCTTCACCTAATTTAGCATCTGTAAAAAATCCGGGTTGATCAACTTTCCATACAACTTCCTTATAGTCATTAGATAGCCCTGTTACTAAACCGGTCGTAGCCCTCCACTTATCATTTTCATCATAGATATTGGCATTTTTATTATTATCTCCGAGTGCATTATAATTTTCTAAACCGGTCTGTTTTTGAGTTCCCATAATCATCATGTTATTTTTATCACGCTTTTGATAATGTGAAATATCATTAATGCCCTTCTTACCATTTCCAGGACTTACCTGATAATCATAAAAAACCACATCTCCACTTTCAGTTGATTGCTTTGGAGTATAATAAATTTTTACAACTGTATCACTTGCAACTCGTACTTCATATTTATCTTTATCAAGTACTTGAGGTTTTTCTCCTTCTCCTTCTTTTACAACTTCAACCTTTTCTATATTATAATTCTCTGTTGCTCTGTAATCAGGAATCTTTCCTCCAACTTCTATATGGCGTACTGTATCCGCATAAATTTTAATATTATTGCAATAATGCTGTAATGTAACCTTAACTTTTCTACTAGGACTGTTATTTACAATTACATAAGTAGAAAAATGCGTAGTCTCGAACTCAACATCACCATTCTTGGCAACGCTGCCATCCATATTTTCAACGTTATCATTCTCGTCTACGTGATATACATCTGCATCCTTGATCTTCTTCTCATCATTCAGAGATACAGATACCTTCACTGTAGCACCTGGCTGAACCTCTTCGCCGTCCACCAGGAATTTGATATCGTAGGCGTGGATTTTCTCAATGGCTTTCTTTTCTTTGATTGCTTCTTCGGTGATCTGGTCTTCGGCTTCCTGACTGAGTTCTACCGGTGTTACGGAAAGCTCTGCGTTGTCCGGAAGGTCTGCCGGATCGGTAAGGGTGACTTTTACATTGACCTCGTCACTCTTGTAATCATATCTGGTGATCTCAGGCTGAATTTCTTCTTCCTGCACATCCTCAGGCTCTTCTGCCTCATCACTGCTGTCAACAACCTGTGCCATATCACTTCTTATGTAAGCCTCGGTTCCTTCCCAGGAAACCTTGTACCAAGTTGCTCCGTCCTCTGCTGTTACGGTATCCAGAAGTGTGAGCTGTGTTCCTGCGTTTACAGTTGCCAGAACCTCTGCCTCGATAGATGGGCTGACACGAAGATTCGTATCGTCTCCCAGAACCTCGATCAGGCTTGTCTCACCATTCTCATCTGCTGCCGGAACATCCTCCGGGCTCTCAATATCCTCTGCCGGTTCTTCCACCACATCCGGATCCTCTGCCGGCGCTTCGGTAGGTTCAGCATCCGGATTCTCCGCCGGAGCCTCAGAAGGCTCTGCCTCAGGAGTTACCTCCGGATTCTCTGCTGCCGGTGTCTCAGCTGCATCCTGCTCAGGCTCGTCCGAAATATCCATTCCGTCCGTAAGCTCCTCTGATGCGATAGACACCTCGTCCCCATTACCGGAAACAGCTTCCGCCTCGACATCTGCTGTCTCAGGAGAATCCCACATAACGGCAAAAACAGCTGCGTTGCCAGTCTCAACCTGAAGTGTCTGGATCTGTTTGCCCTCGTTGACATTCAGAACCTTCAGATCCTCGTTGGCCTGTAAGGTGTTAACATCAGTATCACCGGTACTGCTGTTATAATGAAGCTTCTCAACGGTTACACTCGTGCTGGCTGCATCGGTAAGCTCCGGTGCTGCCGGTGTCTTGTACTCAAAAGTTACTCTGACTCTGCCGTTCGGCTCGACTCTGTTTCCGTCGCCATCAGCAAAATACACATCATACGCAAAAAAACCTCTCAGGCTGCTGCCCTTGTCTGTAGCTGCTGCTGAAAGCTTCTGAGAAACTGTATCATAAGATACGGATGAATTCTCGTTTACGCTGTCAGCCTTCAATGCTGTATTCTGCGGAAGAGCTCCGTCCTCCAGTGCCTCTGCTGTTACTTTAACAGAATCATTTTCATATGTAAGCGTCGATTGCTGCGCCTGTTCCGTTTCCTCCTGGTCAGCGCTGCTTACATCCGGTGTCGATTCTTCGGCCGCTGGTTCAGATGTAATTTCGCCATCTGTAAATATATCCTCCGTTCCATCTCCGAACGCCTCACTCGCGGAGATCGTATATGCACTCGGCATACAGGATACCATCAACGCCAAAGCCACCATAAATGCCAGGAGTTTTCTGATCTTATTATTCCTTAATTTTTTCATACCTTTCCCGCTTTCCTATGTGTGCATTAACGTGTACTGTATTTCTTATTACTTTACTTCTGTTTATATTCCTTTCTCTTAAAAAAGCTTCATGTTTTTAGCCGGTGAGTAAACAGGTTACACCTTTTCAGTATTTTACCCTTATGTGATTGTAGTGTCAATATACCAGGCATTTTTGGTAAGGATATTGACATTATCAGATGCTATCGAAAATCAGTCTTCAACTCCTCCTTCTTAACTTACTCGTTTACTGGTTCTTTTCGCCTGATTTCTCCGATAAAATCTGACTATTCGTGATATTTATTATACAACACTACCAGTTGTTTTGTAAGGCCCGTTTTTTCAAAAAAAAGTGCCTCTGTCACTATTTTAACATGAATTTTTTCAGCTCATCCCGCTTCTTGACATTCAGCTTGCAAAAGATATCCGTAAGGTAATGCTTGACAGTATTAATGGAAATCCCCAGATGCTCTCCGATCTCCTTATTGGTCCATCCCCCACTTGCCAGCATGGCAATAGAAAACTCCATCGTCGACAGCTCCCCCGTAACCTTTCTCCGGTTTTCCGGATTATGAAGCGCCATCCAGCCCCTGCTGAAAAAAATCACACCCTCCGTGATCCGCTGATACGCCTCCGGATCCCGGTTCCGGATACAAGCCTCGATCAGCCCCCGCAAAAGCCCATGATGCTCAATAAAAGGCTCCAGAAACCCATCCATCTTCGCCAGCTCCCAGCTCCGGAGCATCTCCTCCTGCGCCTCCTGCTTATGCTTTCGGTTTATCGCACACACCGCCATCATACAGTGGATATACGTCATACTGATCGGATACGGCCTCTCCGCCATAAACAAAGCAGCCTTACCCATCCCATAAGCACTCCATATCTCCCCGTTAAGATAAGTATGGTGAGCCATCACATACGTGGCAAAAAGCCTCAGCCCCTCAGGAAGCATCCTGCTGTACTCCCCAAAAGCAGGCATCCCATCCGTAGGCAGATGAAGCAAAACCGCCCCCACATACCCCGCCAGAAGACAGGACGCATAAACATCCTTAGGAACCTTCTTCTTCATAGCAATCTTCACACAGGACTGGATTCCCTCCATCCCCCGCTTAGCCGCCGCCACATTCCCCAGCGTCAGATTAGAATACCCATACAAAATACACGCCGAAAGCTTCAGCTCAATAACCCTGCTGGACAGATACCCCCTCGTGATCTCACAACACTCCTCCGCCTGCCCCGTAAAATAAAAAAGCTCAGCCCGCGCAATATTCCTCAAATCCACATCAACAAACCCCTCAACAACCTCCCGAGCCCTCCCAGGCTCAAAAGACGAATTCAAAAGCGGCAAAACCACATAATCACACATACACTCCACTCCCCTCCAAAACCAAAACCCAGGCAGCCCTCAAAAAGACCACCCTCAAAACCAAACCAACAAACCTCCGAAGCCCTCACACAAGCCACATCAACACACATCCGAAGCCCATCACACACCCCTCATCAACACACATCCGAAGCTCATCTCTCAAGCCACATCAGCACACATCCGAAGCTCATCTCTCAAGCCACACAAAACAGTCACCAAAACTCCGGATATCAATCAACCATTCAACCAGTCAACCAATCAGGCCAACCATCTTTTTCCATAATTATAATCCAAAATCCTCCAAAAATAAATTTAAATATTACACAAAAACACTACAATATATCCAAACCAGCCTCTATTCCCCAATCCCCTCACGACAAACCGCAAAAAACTCACCCCACCCACATCCAACGCAGCGCCGATGCCACACCACCTCCCGGCACATCACAAGGAAACTCAGCCCCTGCAGCCATCCAGCGCAGCGCTGATGGCTCACACCCTCCCGGCAAACCACCACACCTCACACCCCCAAAAACCAGAACGGACAGACTGCCAGCGAGGCGGCTGCATGGTCGGGACCCGGTGCGTCGGAGTAAGCCGCTGGTCATACTTGGCGCCTGGGGCTTCTGACGGGAAGGTACTCTGCGGCCACAAGCCGCAGAGTAAGCCCCATCTGTCTGAGCCAGGTACGCATCAGCGTACATGGCGAGTTATGG
>JABLTO010153685.1_pt1 | contig 27410 bp, 23 predicted proteins | sample 7160091 | NCBI WGS metagenome assembly JABLTO01 (sample SAMN14651225, study PRJNA627086) | human gut metagenome | isolation source: feces | host: Homo sapiens
ACAAACCACAGCCAAACGGGCATGGGCTTCCCTCCTTTCTAATTGGCGCGCCCGCAGGGATTCGAACCCGGGACCTACGGCTTAGAAGGCCGTTGCTCTATCCTGCTGAGCTACAGGCGCACATCCCTTTGCAAAAGCGCTTGCCGGCTTTGATGCCGCAACAGCGGTCTTCTGCCGACAGTAATGTATTTTAACAGAAAGCCGCGAGGCTGTCAATGCGAAGATCGCAAATAATCCCTTGAAATTCCATGCGCCTGCTATTTGGTGGGATTAAGTCCTGCTTTTCCAGGTTGTTGGCGCAAAAAGCAGGATAAAGGGGAAGATTTCCAGCCTGCCAATCAGCATGTCCGCAGAAAGCACAAGCTTGCTTAAAACGGAGAAATGGCTGAAATTCCCCATCGGCCCTACCACGCTTAGGCCAGGGCCAACATTGCCCATGCAGGTCAGCACAGAGGTAACGGTGGTTTCCATGTCGTAATTCTCGATGGAAATGCACAGGATGGAGAACAGGCACACAGCAATAAATGCGATTGTATAGGCAAAAACCCCTCGTATTACATCGCTGTCCAGCTGCTTGCCATCGATGCAGATAACCTTTACCGTGCGCGGGCGCAGCATGCGCCGCATTTCGCTTGTGAGCGATTTGCAGAGGATGATGAGGCGCGCAACTTTGATGCCGCCGCCCGTTGAACCTGCGCATGCGCCGATGATGATGAGCGCAATGAGAATCATGCGGGAGAGCTCCGGCCAAAGGTTGAAGTCCACCGTAGAAAAGCCGGTTGTGGTCATAATGGAGGCCACCTGGAAGAAGCTGTGGTGGAATGCTTCTCCCAACGATTCAAATTGCGGCAGGATATTGAGCGCAATGATGACCGTGGAAGCGATGATAATCCCGAGGTATACGCGCAGCTCTTCACTGCGCAGCGCCTGGGAGGCCCGCTTGCAGATCAGCAGATAAAACACATTGAAGTTTACGCCAAAGAGCACCATGAAAACCGCTACAACGGTTTGGAGATAACGGCTGTCATAGGCTGCAAAGCTGGCATTTTTTATGGAAAATCCGCCCGTGCCTGCCGTGGCGAACGCATGCGTAACGCTGTCAAAGAGCGGCATGCCACCAGCCAGCAGGAAGCCGATCATCATCAAGGTGAGCGCAACATAGATCGCATAAAGCAGGCGCGCAGTATGGCGCATGGTAGGGGTCAGCTTGCCAACAGAAGGGCCGGGGCTTTCCGCGCGCAGCAGATGGAACGTTTCACCATTGCCTTTGGACATGGGGATGATCGCAAGCAGGAACACCAGAACGCCCATGCCGCCGATCCAGTGCGTGAAGGAACGCCAATAAAGAAGGCTCAAAGGAAGGCCTTCGATCTGGGTTAAAATTGTGGCGCCGGTTGTGGTAAACCCGGACACGGTCTCAAACCAGCAGTCAATGAAGCGCGGGATCATGCCGCTGAGATAAAAGGGGAGTGCACCGAAAAGCGAAAGGCAGATCCAACCGAGCGCGGTGATCACGAACCCTTCGCGCGCATGGATGCCTTCCACTGGGCGCGCTTTGCCGGCTTCGCGCCGGCGTTTCCAGAGCGGCCCTCGCTGGCCCAGAGAAAGCAGCGCCATGCTGAGTACGATCAAAATAAGGATGGTGATTCCAAGCGCCTTGAGCGGCTCGTGTTCCTGGCGGAACAGGGCAATGAGCAATGCCGGGATAAGCAGCACGCCTTCTATGCGCAGCAGATGGCCGATATAAAATCCAATGGCTCTAATGTTCATGCTTCGTCCTTGATGAAAACATCGCGCAGCTCTGCGATAGTGTGGTCTGCAGTGGTTACAATAATGATGGAATCCCCTTTGCGAATCTCGTCATTTCCCGAAGGGATGATAACCTTGCGCGCACGAATGATGCTTGCAATAAGGATATCGGGATTAAGCCGCAGTTGATGCAGAGGGATGCCGGTATAAGGGGCATCGTGTTTTACGGAAAATTCCAAAGCCTCAGCTTTCCCATCTACAATGCGGTAAAGGGTGACAGCTGAGCTGCCCGTTGTGTCATCCATTGCGCGTACATACCGTACGATTTCGTTTGCGGTTAGAAGCTTTGGGCTTACGATGCTGTCAATCCCTTTGTTCTCATAAACATTGTTATATTCCGTGCGGTTGATTTTCGTAACGGATTTAGGCACGCCGATGAAGTTTGCGAACATGGAAACAATAAGGTTTTCCTCATCCATGCCGGTGAGCGTAACAACTGCGTCCATGCTGCGGATGCCCTCTTCGATCAAAAGCTCCTGCACGGTGCCATTGCCATGGACGATGGTCGCTTCCGGCAGGCTTTCGGAAAGCTCAAGGCAGCGGCTTTCTTCTTTTTCGATAATTGTGAGCTTTACTTTGCTGCGGATAAGGCGTTGCGCCAGGTACTTTGCCGTGCGGCTTCCGCCCACGATCATAACGTGCTGCGCTTTGGGCGTATAGACGCCGAGGTTCTTAACCAGGCGCACGAGGTCTCCGGCATCGGTTGCGATCGTGAGCTTATCGCCGACCTGCAAGGTGAAGTTGCCTTTGGGGATTAGCACGGTCCCTTCACGCTCTACGGCGCAGACCAGCGCGTTTACGTTTGCAAGCGCCCGAAACTGATCGAGCCGGCTGCCTGCAAGCACGTTTTTTTCTTTGATTTTGAGTTCAACAAGCTCTACGCTTCCTTTCGCAAAGGAGTCCCGCTTGAGAAAGGATGGATATTGGAGCAGACGAAAAATTTCAAGCGCAGCTGCCTTTTCCGGGTTCACCACCATCGAAAGTCCAAGCTCGTCCTTTAAGAAGCGCGTTTGCTGGTCATATTCCGGATTGCGCACGCGCGCGATTGTATGGCGGCAACCGAGTTTGCGCGCTACCATGCAGCAGAGGAGATTGGTTTCATCTCCTGAGGTAGCTGCAATCAAAAGATCGCTCGCTCCAACGCCTGCTTCCCGCTGAACTTCTACGCTTGCGCCGTTGCCATCCACGACGGCAACATCCAAAGACTCCTGGGATTGCAGCAGAACGCTGCGTTTGTTATCGATAACTACAATATCGTGCCCTTCCTGGGAAAGGCGTTTTGTGAGTGTGTAGCCGACTTTTCCATCGCCTACGATTACGATTTTCATAAAAATCCTGCTTTCCTTTTAAAAGCCTCTGCTTATGTAGCCAATCGGCTGCGTTATAGCTCGCGGAGCACAAGCTCTGTGATTCCTGGATTCTCCCCTGCAAGGACCTGCCGAATGCGCGTATCGCCTCCACCATATTCTGCATGCAGCATAGTGCGCAATTCGGTACCGCGGTTAAAACCATGGATTATGCGCAAACGGTAAACGGAAGCATCGCAGCGCCGTAAGGCCGCTTCAATCGCGACTTTGGCTTGTGCTTTCGTTTTTCCATGTACATCTACGGTTACAAATCCAGCTTGCGTGCGCATTGCGCCCTCACATCATCTTATCACAGGGTAACGCTAAAAAACCACTAAGATTAATCGTGCTCGGCCCTGCTAGGCGCTGGCAGGATGAAGCGAGCCTTCTTCCCGGGCACGCCGGAGCATCTGGCGCTTTGTGAAGAAATAGCACACGGCATGCACCGCTCCGGTGATCCCCCAGGTGATAGGATAGGATAAAAACAGCGTGAAGAATGTAGGATCAAGCGGAAGCACCGTATACACCCAAACAATGCGCAACCCGCAGGCACCGATGATGGTTACTACCATTGGCAGGAGGGATTTGCCCATTGCACGCAGCATGCAGGCAAGCGTATCCATCAAGCCGCATAGAAAATAGGTAGCGCCGATAATGGAGAGCCGCTCTGCGCCGGCTGCGATTACGGCAGGGTCTGGAGAGTAGAAGCCGAGCAATGTATCGTGCAACAAATAGGCTGCATTTCCAAAAAGTATTCCGAAGAACGCTGCAAGCAGCAGGCAAGTGCGGCATATCTTTCCTACGCGATCATAGAGACGCGCGCCGATATTCTGGCTCGCAAAAGAAAGCGACGCTTGGGACACGGAACTCATCGTGACATAAACAAAGCCTTCAATATTTGCAGCTGCCGCGCTTCCTGCCATGGCAACAGAGCCAAAGCTGTTTACGGAAGATTGGATTACCACATTGGAAATTGCGAAAATGGAACTTTGCAAACCAGCCGGAACACCAATGCGCAGAATGGGCAGGACTTTGTCCTTATGGAGCGCCAACTCAGCCCAATGAAAACGGTAGCAGCTTTCCGAGCGCATGAGGCAGATTACGATAAGCGCTGCCGAAACATATTGCGAAATAATCGTTGCAACTGCAACGCCTGCAACACCCATGGAAAAACGGATCACAAAAAGCAGGTTTAAGAGTACATTGAGCACGCCTGCAACGCTGAGGTAATAGAGGGGGCGCTTGGTATCACCCACGGCGCGCAGGATGGCGCTGCCGAAATTGTAAACCATGGAAGCCGGCATGCCGATGAAATAGATGCGGACATAAAGCGCCGCCTGGTCAATTACGTCGGCCGGGGAGCCCATGAGCTGAAGGAGCGGGTAAGCCAGGAGGAACCCCAGAATTCCAGACATGGCGCCGCCAATGAGGCTCATGAGCATCGCCGTGTGCACGGCGGTGTTGACATCCGCATATTGCTGCGCACCGTAATGCCGCGCAACAACAACGCTCACGCCCACGGAAAGGCCCATAAACAGGTTTACGATCAAATTGATTAACGAACCCGTAGAGCCAACCGCTGCAAGCGCAGTGCTGCCGGCATAGCGGCCTACCACCACTACATCCGCCGCGTTAAACAGCAGCTGCAACACGCTTGAAAGAACAAGGGGGAGGGTAAACGCAAGGATTTTGCTCAAAAGCGGCCCCGAGCACATATCCATTTCATAACGCTTTTCTGCCATCGTGCACATCTCCTAAACATAAACAAGCGGCTGCCCAAGAAAGCATGCCTGCTTTTTGGATAGCCAATGATAAGGATACTATAGCACTATAAGCATATGCCAAGCGCAGCGCATTGTCAAGCCGGTGTGCGAGGCCCTGCCGGGAGCATGCTGCCTTGCAGGAAGCCGCCGGTATTGGCTGTTTCATGGGAAGGCCGCAAGGAGAAAAAACAGCAAGCAAAAATCTGAGAATCTTGAGAAATACAGAAAGTTAAGGTCGCAAAGGACATCGGCAGCAGCCCCTGCAAAAAACGTCGCTGCTGGTTTAGACTCAAGCGAATGGAAAGAAGAGCACCGGATGCGCAAAATGCAGCAGAGAATCCAACCTTTGTTTGCACGCGAAGTATAAAGCGTTGGAAGAGAGGCAAAAAACAAAGCTGTTTGGTGTGCCCGCGCAGCAGAAAATCAACCGGTGGTTGGGTGACTTTTAAAACGCGATTCCCTATAATAAACGCATTGGAAAACGCATGGAGGCATTTATGGATAATACAAAAACAGGCCTGCTGATCAAGGAGCTGAGGAAAGGGAAGGGCATGACGCAAAAGGAGCTCGCGGAGATGCTTCATATTACCGATCGTGCTGTTTCAAAATGGGAGCGAGGCTTGTGTGCACCGGATATTGCGTTGCTTGAACCGCTTGCGGGCATTCTTGGGTGTTCTGTGCTTGATTTGATTGCAGGGGAAAGGGAAACGCAGGTGGAACGCAGCGAAGAAACGGAAGAAGGAGCAAAAAGCATAATTGTTTATTCCATGAATGAAATTGCGCGCAAACTGAAGCGAACAAAGAAAAACTGTCTGCGTGTGACTGTTTTGTGCATGGCGTTACTGCTTGTAATTTGCGTCGGGATTTTCTGGAAAAATGGATATTTTTTCGTGGTAGACAAAACCACTTCGCCCGATGAAACCAAAAAAGTTACGATTTACAATAAGGCGCTTGAAGGCGCAGGATTTTCCTTAGAGGATGCAACTTCCCTAATCTTGCAGAAAGAAGATGGCGCACAAACGCGGATTATTTATGGCGACTGCGTGTATCGGGGGCTTTGGTGGGCGCCGGACAGCAAGAAATACGTTCTTGCGCTTGAATATGAGGATGGATTGCATTTTGTGCTGGATTGGCTTGAACGGCATTCCAGCAGCAATTTGTCTGCTTATCTTACCATGGGGGTCAGCGCGACGGAGCTCGCTAAGGAAGGATATGGATACGTGGATGAAGGCGGCTGGCCGGAAATTACCTATCAGTTTTTACAATGGGGCTTGGATAGCGAATCCATGCTGATCTATTATGTGTTTGAAGATGCAAAGCATGAGATTCACGATGGATATTTCTGGTACAACTGTATGGATGGGACGGTAAACGCTGTGCTGGAACTGAACGCATAACGAGAGCGAGCCGGTGAAGAAGGTGCTTGAAGTGTTTTGCAATAAACTCTTGCATGGAAAGAAACAATCCTTGCAGAATGCGGCAGGGGATTTCCGTATGCGCAAAGAGCAGGGACAATGCAGCCGCTTTTGAAAAACGCATGCAGCTTCTAGCCTCCACGCAGCCTGGAAGATACAACAATAGGCGCAAGCGTGATTATGCGGCATATTTGTTCCCATTGGATGATGGGAAGCAAGAAGGTGCATTTTCCTATCCTAAGGATTGCAAGCAGGTTTCAGTTAAGCTGCACCCAGCCGGATATAGCCACTCACTTGCGCATACCCTCTTTCAACAAGTGCGGACACATTGTTGAAATTGCCTTCTGCGGTTTGAAGATGCTCGGGAGAAAAAACGATGACGATTGCGATATGATCCGGCGCATTGCCATCATAAATCGCATCGAACAAAACGATATCGCCGATTGCTGGCCCTGCCTCCACGCTTTTCCACAGCCTAAACGCATCGAATTTTGCCCAGCTTTCCCAGCCGCGCACCCATCCGAAACTGTGCGCCGCCTGTTTTGCCTTGACAGGCAGATTGTATCCCGAAAGCAGAACGCAGTGATATACAAATGCAGCATGCCAACAATTGCCTAAGGTATCTGCAGTACCATCCTGCGCATGGAATCTTTTCGCGAGGGGATGAAGATTGCTTTGCGCTCTCATCACATGCCCATGGTAGCATTTCAGCGCTTCTTTTTCGGCAATTTCAGCCAGCTTGATGTTCCCTGCATCCTCCAAAATTAATAATGCGTTGCCACCTGACAGCAGCGGATTGCTCCATTCCTGCAAAGGGCTTTATTGGAGTTCCTTCCCTAAAGTGCGCCGCAACGCATCATCAACATCAAAGCGCACCTTGTAGGGGCTTACTTCCGAAAAATGCCTACGAGGTTGTTGTTCCTCACGAAGGTTTAAAAGGGAGGCGAGCGGAAAGCATGAAAGCTTAGGCTCGCCTTCCACATTGCAAAGCAGAAAAGGAGTGCCCCTGTGGAATGCGAGTGCGTAGGGGTTTACGCGCAGGCGCTCGCTTTCCGCCGTGGAGGAAAGAAACGTAAGCTGGACGCCGCCAGAAATCGCACGGCTTGCGCATTGCATAGCGATAAAAAGCGCATCATCCTTTGCGGAAGGGCCGGAAATGGTGGCGCCGAGGGAGAGCGCACTTTCTGATGCGCATGGCCCCGCCTGCGTTTTGATATGCTCGAGAAGCGCCTGCTTGCGCCCGGCAGAAAGGAACCCGGCTGCCTGCACGGCTGCGGCAAGCGCAGCATATGCATCGCTTTCTGCAGCCGTATGGGCATAATAATATCCAGTAGTTGTTTTTTCAATGGGGATGCCGCATTGCTGCAACGCGGCGATGGTCCGGTAAATGCTCCGGCGCTCCGCGTGTATGCCGCACGCTGTAAGCCGTTCAAGCAACATGGGTGCAGTGAGACGATGGCCTGCATCGGTTTCTGCGCGCAGGATGCGAAGCAATTGGAGCATGGCTTTATTGCTTTGCGGCATTGTGCGTTACCATCCTTTCTATCGCTTATGAAAAATAAGATGCAAACCCTGCGGTTAAAAGCGCCTGCGCACTAATATAGGTAAGCATGACCCAGAAATTTGCATGCCGGGGTTTGCGCAGGAAGAGGGAGCAGGAAAGGATCGTATCCGAGATAAAGAATAGCAGCGCGCCGCCCACCAGAAGGGAAGCGGCGAAGATCTGCGCCGCTTTTCCAGCGCTCAGCGCAGCGGCCAGCGTTAACCAAGCGCCCACGTTAACGAGCCCGACGAGGGAAAAATAGGCTGGCAGCAGGATATACAGCTGGTGTTCCCGCACATGCGGGAGCAGCTGGCGGGCGATCAGTATTACAGCGGTGGCATAAACAAGCATGGCTGCAAACATGACAAAGAGGGCATGGGCCATGGAAAAAGCGCCTGTTAAGCAGAATAATGTGTATGCATAGAGCGCGTGGCCAATGGAAAATGAGACGGCGCCGATCACAAAGCGTACTTTAAGGCCGTTCGGAATCAGCAGAATGTCCCCAGCCAAACCAAAAAGCAGAGCCAATAACACGGGCCACTGAAAGGAGGGCGCATAGAGAATATAGAGCGCTGCAAGCATGACAAGCAGGCAGGGCTTTGTTGCAATGCGCAGCCGGATCCGCTTCCGATAACAGGCATATAAATGCACGCAGGAAAGAACTGCAAACGTAATGGCCAGAACTGCGGGCATAGGCTGTAACGCTCCCGTTGTGTTTTTATGGACGATGAGATATTTTACCATAAACCGGGCATACTGCCTAGCCCAACAGCCACACATGCGCCTAAATTCAGCCGGAGCATGCGCTGCGCATCGAAAAATGCGGTCAATAGCCACGCAGCATGGCAAGTTTGTGCACATTGTGGGGGTGCCTTATGTTAGGGCGGCTATCAGCCGATGGACCACTCCGGCACTGCGTACGAGTTTGCAGGATGCCGCGGGATCAAGTATAATAAAGCAAATCTGGTTTGCTGGATGAAGACCCTATGACGGAAGCGGAATTCCTGGAAAAATTCCATATTGAGCTGGATGATCAGCAGCGCGCTGCCATGCGCATTGAAGGGCGGCATGCGTTGCTTTTGGCTGTGCCGGGAAGCGGGAAAACCGCTGTGATTACGGCGCGTACTGGCTATATGCTCTTTTGCAGAGGCATCGATGCAGGCGAAATTTTAACCCTTACGTTTTCCCGCGCAGCAGCAGAGGAAATGCGGCGCCGGTTCACCGAAACCTTTGCGCTGCCCCCATCGCAAACGCCCGCTTTCCGCACGATCCATAGCCTTTGCAGAAACGTGCTTTCCGCGCATTGCGCGCGCACGGCGACGCCGCTGCCAGATCTGATTTCCGAGCGCAAGCCTGTGCTGCGAGCGTTATACCGCGCGCTGTTCCCGGATGCAGAATATCCGGAGGAGGCGCTGATCAGCACGATTGATGCGCGCATCACCTATGTGAAAAACATGCTCTTTTCAAAAGAGCAGATCGAGGCGGAGAATTTGGAAGGGGTGGATTTTCCGGCGCTTTATCGGGCATATGAAGCGGAAAACCGGGCGCGGGGACGCATGGACTTTGACGATCAACTCCTCATGGCATACCGCCTAATACGGCAAGAGCCCAGGGTGCTTGCTGCGCTGCGGGCACGATACCATTATATTAATGTAGATGAAGCGCAGGATACTTCTTATGTGCAGCACAGGATCATCTACCTGCTGGCCCAGCCGGGCGAGCTTTTTATGGTGGGGGATGAGGATCAGAGCATTTATGGGTTCCGCGCGGCCTATCCGGAGGTTTTCCTCCGCTTCGGCGAAATCTATCCGGGCGCAGCCATCCTGCGCCTGGAAACGAATTACCGCTCAAGCGGGGCGATTGCCTATGCGGCTGCCGGCTTTATCCGCCGCAACCGGCAGCGGAGCGAGAAGAACATGCGGGCTGCAAAGCCTGTAGGGGAGCCCATCCGCATAGTGCAGTTTTTCCATCTGCGCGCGCAGTATCCCTGGCTCGTCAAGGAGCTCGCAGGCATAGCGCCCGGAGAGACGGCCGCTGTGCTTTACCGCAACAACGGCTCTGCGCTCCCATTGCTGGAAGCCCTTGCAAAAGCAGGCATTGCATTTGAATGCGCGGGGGAACGCTCTGCGGAATTCTTTTCCTGTGCACGCGTGCGTTATGCCCTAGGCGTGCTCGATTTTGCGCTACACTTCGGAAATGCGGATGTTTTTGCAAAGGTATATCATCGGTTGGGGATCTATATCACCCGTGCGGAATGCGAAGCGGTGCTTGCCGCCCGGGCAAAGGGCGATGCGCGTGCGCCACTTGCAATGCTTGCTGAACTCTATGCTGGTTCGCGGCGGGAAGAAGCTGTGCGGCAATGCGAAGCAGAACTTCGCAGCATGGCCTCCATGCAGCCTCCGCGCGCTGTGCAGTATGCCTGGCGCAAAGCCAACGGGCTACCGCAAACGGCGGACGACCTGCAAAAGCTGAACATCCTGTGCGCGCTTGCGGAATCCTGCGGGGATTTGGCCGGCGTGCTTCCCTGCGCTGAACGGTTGCGTGCCTGGGAGGGCGCGGCCCGAAATGGGGCGCACATCACGCTTTCCACAATCCATGCTGCAAAGGGGCGGGAATTCGACCGCGTGTATTTGATCGATCTTATGGCGGGCATCCTGCCCGCCGAAGGAGATGCGGCCCAAGCGGGCACCAGCGCAGCAGCAGAAGAAGAGGCGCGCCTCTTTTATGTTGGGGTAACGCGTGCACGGGATTCGCTTACGCTCGTGCGCCCGATGCTGGGGTATTGTGGCCCGCTTCGGGCTTCTCCGTTCATCCGGGCGTTCACGGCGCGCATGCGGGGGAGCGGGGTCCCGCAGCAGCGATAGCACATATGCTTGTGAAACTTATACCAAATATGGGGATTGAGAAAAAAACTTATGCGGTGATTTCGGATGCAGTGTGGTATACTAATATTTAACATCCTTTATGAATCCCGCAGGATGAAAGGGCAAATGGAAGCTTGAGTATTCAAAGGAGGAACGCATCAAATGCAATATTCGCGCGAAGTTGAAGAAATGTTCTGCGTCGCAAAAGGCGCAAAGCATGACCCGGCGCCCATTCCGGAGGAGGGCAAATGGGTCAAGGCAAAAGAGATCGCCGATATTAGCGGCTTTACCCATGGCATAGGCTGGTGCGCGCCGCAGCAGGGCGCCTGCAAGCTTACGCTCAACGTGAAAAACGGCGTGATCGAAGAAGCGCTCATTGAAACGCTCGGCTGCTCCGGTATGACGCATTCCGCCGCTATGGCAAGCGAGATCCTGCCAGGGAAAACCATCCTCGAGGCGCTCAATTCGGATCTTGTTTGCGATGCGATCAACACCGCCATGCGGGAATTGTTCCTGCAGATTGTTTATGGCCGCACGCAAAGTGCGTTTTCCGAAGACGGCCTTGCCATTGGCGCCGGCCTGGAGGATCTGGGTAAGGGACTGCGCTCGCAGATTGGCACAATGTTCGGAACGCGTGCAAAAGGCCCGCGCTATCTTGAAATGGCCGAAGGCTATGTGCTTGCAATCGGGCTTGACGCCAATAAGGAAATCATTGGCTATCAATTTGTGAACCTGGGGAAGATGATGGATGCCATTAAAAAAGGCGTTGATCCCAAGGAAGCCTATGAGAAGAACATCAGCACCTATGGCCGTTTTGCCGAGGCGGTAACGGTCATTGACCCCCGTCATCAGTAAGGAGGCAGAGCCATGGTTACGTTTGAAGGATATGAAAGAAGGATCGAGAAGATCAAGGGCGTGATGGCGCAATATGGCATCGAAAGCTTTGAGGCGGCGGATGCACTCCTCAAGGAAAAAGGCATTGACGTGCGCGGGATTGTCCTTGGCATCCAACCCATTGCATTTGAAAATGCGGTTTGGGCTTACACGCTGGGCGCAGCCATTGCCGTCCAAAAGAAAACAAAGACCGCAGCCGAAGCGGCGGAGGCCATCGGCGAAGGATTGCAGGCGTTCTGCATTCCCGGTTCCGTTGCAGATCAGCGCCAAGTTGGCCTTGGGCATGGGAACCTTGCCGCGATGCTGCTTCGGGAAGAAACGCGCTGCTTTGCGTTCCTTGCGGGGCACGAAAGCTTCGCTGCTGCAGAAGGGGCCATCGGCATCGCGCGCACCGCGAACAAGGTGCGCAAAGAGCCTTTGCAGGTCATTCTCAATGGGCTCGGCAAGGATGCCGCGTATATCATCAGCCGCATCAATGGCTTTACCCATGTGGAAACGGAGTACAACCAATTTACTGGCCAACTTTCCATTACCCGGGAGACTGCCTTCAGCGAGGGCGATCGCGCCAAGGTGCGTTGCTATGGTGCGGACGATGTAAACGAAGGCGTTGCCATCATGCGCTATGAAAACGTGGATGTATCCATCACGGGAAATTCCACAAACCCAACGCGCTTCCAGCACCCGGTTGCAGGCACATACAAAAAATGGTGCGTGGAAAACGGGAAAAAGTACTTTTCCGTTGCCTCCGGCGGCGGAACAGGGCGCACGTTGCACCCGGATAACATGGCAGCCGGCCCTGCTTCCTATGGCATGACGGATACCATGGGCCGCATGCACTCGGATGCGCAGTTTGCAGGATCCTCTTCCGTGCCTGCGCACGTTGAGATGATGGGCCTCATCGGCATGGGCAACAACCCCATGGTCGGAGCCACTGTGGCCTGCGCTGTGGCGGTAAGCCAGGCGCAGTAAAACGGCAAAAAACAAACTGGAAAACAGAAACGGCCCTCGGAAAGCGCAGCCTTTCCGGGGGCCTTCGTTTATCGAGAAAGCGGAACGTTCTGTTTTTGAGGTCCGCATGGCGCAACGGCTTAAAGGGGTATGCAAGAAAGCCGCGCTGCGCAGGGCTTTGCCGGTTTGCAGGCCATAGGGGAGAACCAAATCGGTTGCAACCTCCAAGGGCTGCGGAAAAGAGCCTCTGCGATATTTTTTGATAAAGCTGTGACCCGATGAAAGCTTCGCCTCGCAAGAGGCTGCCATTCCGGCCTGCAAGGAACGCGTAGAACAACCAAGCGTTTTTGCAGGGACTGTATTCGCATGCAAAGAAACAAAAAACGCAAAACGGGAAGTTACCAAAGCCTCCTCTGTTTGCCTTTTGAAAAGCTGCGCCTTTGGAGGGGCTGAGAATGGCGCGATACCGCTCGCGTTTGTCTGGCGGAACCAAGAAGCATGTAAAACAGGAAGCTGAAGGCACTGCTCAGTCGATCACCAATTGTCCGAGCGAAATTTCCTTGGTTATGAATTCTCCAAGGGCATTGGCCCACCTCTCCGTAAAAAAGGAGAAATAAGATTGCTGTTGCGCTTTCCTTTTGCGTGCAAGCTGCGGCGAGAACCCCCAAAGCGTAGAGGGGATACCGATTGCGATCAAGTAGAGCGGACCCAAAATGAGAGATTGGATGGTGTGCCCGTATTCATGCACCAGCAATCCTCGGGACAATTCCGAAAGGGGAATGATGCTTTCGAACTTTTTTGCGAAATAGGGTTTACTCGTCACGAAAACGAACAAACCCAGCGATACGCTGGATGGGTGCTCCCATTGCGTTACAATCGCGCCATGATAATGAAAATGCGGATCGTTCCTGTGAAATAGGTACACGCACAAGCCCAAAATGGTTTGCAGCATTCCCCACGTGCATTGCACTAGGACATAGAGCGGTTTCATGCATTGTCTCCCTGCAATTTTAAACCCAGCTTATCATAACGAAGCGTTTCTGGCAATGCAGCAAAATGCCTGCAATCATAGCGCTTGCCATCATTTGCGCACTAAGGGCGCACACGCGCTAAATCTTTTGCGGGCAACTTTACATTGGATTATAATGTTCTATGATTGATTTAGGCAGGCGAAGAGAGCATTTTCATGCAAAATGGTGATGCAGAAAACAAAAAGAGGCTTTTGCCTCTTAACTTGGGGAACCATCATAAGCTTATTGCCTTACACCCTGGAAACAGGCTGCTTCCAGATCAACGATCCCCTGCGATAATTCACATGCGTACTATTCTGGAAGTGGCTTCAAAGCGCCCTTTTCCAAACCGAAAAAGCGGTTTGGAAAAGAAGTGGGCGCATACTTTCGCTTAATGCATGATCTGCGCAAGCACAATGGCGATGAAAATAGAAGGCACCATATTCATTACGCGCAGTTTGGCGACGCCGGTCAAATTCAAGCCAAGGCCGACCAGCACGATGGAACCCACTGCAGAAAGCTCTGCGATGGCAGCCTCTGTCATCACCGGGGCAAGCAGACCGGAAAGCAGCGTAATCGCACCTTGATAAAGCAGCACGCCGATTGCCGAAAGCACAACGCCGATGCCATAGGTGGAAGCAAGCAGGATTGCCGAGATAAAGTCCATTAGAGATTTGGTATAAAGCGTGGTATGATCCCCTGCAAGGCCGCTTTGCAGGGAGCCGAGCACGGCCATAGCGCCAACGCAGAAAAGCAACGTTGCCGTAACGAGCCCTTCCCCGATGCGGGAACCGCCAGAACGGGATACCCGCGCGCCGATGCGTTCCCCCAGGTGGTTGAGTCGTTCTTCGAGGCGGAGCAGTTCGCCCAGGCCTGTGCCAAGCGCGAGGGAGAGCACTGCGATAATTGAGCTTTGGCCGTCAAAATATCCTTTTACGCCGGAACAGATCAGCATGAGGCCAATGGCGGCCATGATGCCTTTTGAGATCCTCTCCGGCAATCCTTTCTTTGCCAAAAGGCCAATCAGCCCGCCTGCGACCACCGCGGCGGTGTTTACAATCGTTGCAATCATCGAAGCAATGCCTTTCAAAAACAAGTTGAACAAACAGGGAATGCCGTGGCGTACCCGTCAAAACGCTATCATCATAGCATAGCGCACCGGCAGGATTCAACTTTTTTTACCATGCATGTTCAACTGCTTCGATCGAATCGGGGGCGCTTATGATAAGCTCAAGGGCGAGCAATTCCGTGTCGTTGGTGTACACCGTTGTGCCAAGCGCAGCAAAACGCGCAAGCACCGCCTCGGATGGTGAGGTGTCGCCATCGCTGTGGCTGCCCGTAAGAAGCGCGATGCGCGGGGAGACCGCTGCAAGGAAAGCGGCGCTTGAAGCGTCGTCTTTGCCATGATGCCCGGCCTTGAGAAGATCCGCAGCAAGGGAAACCCCTTCGCGCAGCAGGATCTGCTCAATGGTTTCCGTTGCATCGCCCATCAAAAGAAGCGAGCAGCTCGCAGCCTCTGCACGCAGCACGAGGGAGTTATTGTTATCGTCCTCGCCAAGGTCTTCAATATACTTGCGCTCCGGCGAAAGAACGGAAAAGGAAATGCCGCACAGCGTGAAAACATCGCCTTTTTGGAGCAGCACATGCTCCGCGCCGGATTCGTGGATGGTTTCCAGCTCGGAATCGGAATACGTTTCATCGTCTATCGCGGCGGTATAAATCGCCCCAACCGTGCAGCGCTTGAGGAGCCTTTTCAGCCCGCCAATATGGTCCTTGTGCCCATGGGTTAAAATGACGGCATCAAGCGATGTAATGCCGGCGCGCGAAAGGGTTTCTTCCACCGCATCAAACCGCCCTTTGAGCCCGGTATCGATCATAAATGAACCCGAATCGGTCTGGAACAGCAGCGCATCGCTTTCTCCGGTATTGATGAGCCAAAGGTGCAATGCGGTTGCAGCCTGCGGAGCGGAAGGAAGCGGCGCTGCACTTGGCAGCAGGGTAGGGGAAGGCGAAAGGTCGAGCACCTGTGGGGAGCTATCCTGGGCGCAGCCCGAAAGCAGCGTGACTGCAAGCGCCAAGCATAGAACGAGCAAAAGAACGTGGTTTACCTGTTTTTTCATACAGAAATTATAGCATGCGCGGCCACGCACATGCCATATGGGAAAAGATTATTCACATTTGCTCGCATTGAATGTTGCGCGCCGGCTATGCTATAATGAATACAATTCTAAATTCGGGGAAATTTGACATGAAGCGTTACAGCCGGCGCAATCGGCGCAGAATCAAACGCCGCCGCTCGAGCCTGCGCGCGAGCAACTGGGGGCCCATCCTTGCGCTGTCGGGGACGGTGCTTGGTATAATTGCCGTAATCGCTTTAATCGTATACGTTGCATTGCCGCAGCTCCTTCCGCTTGTCGGCGTGGAATATCGCGCGCCATTTATGCCTACACCTACGCCAAGTCCAACCCCGGCGCCTACCCCAACGCCGCATCCTATGTCCTCTTTTAACGCAGCGGAGGCGCAAAACGAAGTTGTGTTCTCCAACTCGGGCGATTATAAATGGTTTGGCGACCCATATTTTTATGATGGCGTAATGGTGTTTTCTGCGGGGAAACTCGTGGATTCCTATGCTGTGATGCAGGATCTGTACTTTTATTATCCGGAAACGCGCACGGCGGAGCAGGTACCCATAACGCTGCAAAATGCGCATTTCATGTTCCCCAAGTTTAACAGCGAATGGCTGATTTACCTGGATGCGAAGCTCGATGGGGGCGGATTTTTAATGGCGTATGATTTAACCGACCCCAATGCGGATCCCGTAATCATCAAAGAGGTGTATACCGGGCAGCCGGAGCCAATGCTCGATGGGGACTATGTCGCCTGGATTGAGCGCACAGGAACGCGGATGGACAAGCTTTTTGTGTGCGATCTCAACACCCTGGAAACAACCACCCTCAACATGTTCAGCAATTCCGTGTATGGCCAGAGCCTCCCCTCCCTTAGGGATGGCCTGCTCTGCTGGGCGGATGCGGAAAGCGCAACAGGTGCGGGCGCGGATACAAGCGTGATCTATTCCATCCTTTTATCTTCTTCCACGGTGCGCGCCTATTCTCCAGGGACATATGTGCATGATCCCGAGTGCGATGGCACCTATTCCGTTTGGCTGGATAGCCATCATGCGCCGGATTGCGGGCTGTATTATTCCAAAGACGGCGGCGAACCCGTCAAGATCGCAGAGGGTGTGGTGGAGTTTGGCCTTGGGAGCCATTTTGTGGCCTATTCAAAGGATGAAGCCATTTGGGTATATATGTTTGACAATGGACGCTCGTATCTGATATCTTCCGATCAAGAAATGGCGCAATTCCTTGGCGTTTCGGATGATAAGGTCATCTGGATGGACGTGACAACGCGTGCGCGCGATATCATGAAATTCGCCGCCATCCCATAAGGATCGCAGGCGGGCCGGCCGGATTGCCGGCCCCTTTGCATGAAAGGAGGAACCCGTGGCAAAAGGACCGAAAACCGTGTATATCTGCGGGGAATGCGGCTATGAAAGCGGCAAATGGATGGGGCGCTGCCCCAATTGCAACAGCTGGAATACCATGGTTGAAGCGGAGCCAGCCCCTGCCTTAGCCCGGCGCATCTCTGCGTCCTCGCGTGCATTGCCACTTTCGCAGGTGGAAGCAGAAGGCGCCCGCCGCATTTCCACCGGCATGGCAGAGCTGGATCGCGTGCTGGGCGGCGGCGTGGTCGCGGGAACCACGGTGCTGCTGGGAGGCGATCCCGGCATTGGAAAATCGACGCTTCTGATGCAGACTGCCGCCCACCTCGCGCAACGGGGGACCGTGCTTTATGTTACAGGTGAAGAGTCCGCGGCACAGCTAAAACTGCGCGCAGAACGCCTCGGCGTAACAGGGGAGATGCTAATCCTTGCGGAAACCGACCTTGCGGTGATTGAAGCGGAAGTTTCCCGAACGCACCCCGCTTTCCTTATGATCGATTCGATTCAAACCATGACTTCGCAGGAAATCGCCAGTGCCCCGGGATCGGTCACGCAGGTGCGCGAGGCTACCACGCTTTTTACGCACATCGCAAAAGGGCTTTCCTGCGCCGTATTTATCGTGGGCCATGTAACAAAAGAAGGCGCGCTGGCTGGCCCGCGGGTGCTGGAGCATATGGTGGATACGGTGCTGTATTTTGAAGGCGACCGGCATGACGCGTTTCGCCTGTTGCGTGCTGTGAAAAACCGGTTTGGCTCCACGGACGAGATCGGCGTATTTGAGATGCGCGATACCGGCATGGCGGAGATCACGGATCCTTCCTGCATCTTCCTCTCTGGCACGCAGGCGCCCGGGTGCGCAGTGACCTGCGCGATGGAAGGCACACGGCCCATGCTTGTGGAAATCCAAGCGCTTATTTCGCCTTCAGCATTCAACAATCCGCGCCGCATGGCGGCCGGCATGGATGGAAACCGCTTGATCCTGCTGCTCGCTGTGCTGGAAAAGAAAGCGTTTCTTTCGCTTTCAAACCAGGATGTTTATGCCAATGTAGTAGGTGGCATCCGGCTGGAAGAGCGGGCAAGCGATCTTGCAGCTGCAATGTGCATTGCATCCGCTTTGCTCGAAGTGGCGCTTCCTGGAGGGACCGCATGCATTGGCGAGATTGCGCTCACCGGTGAAGTGCGCTCTGTGAGCAGGCTGGATAAGCGCATTAGCGAGTGTGTGCGCTTGGGATATACAAACCTCATTGTCCCCAAAGGTGGCAAGCTCCCACGCTTGGAAGGCGTAGCATACTTTCCGGTTGCAACGCTTGCAGATGCCGTTCGCCTTTTAACGAAATCGGGAAAATGAGCGAAAGGCCTTGCATCTCCCAATGGATGTGCTATAATAATTTAGGTTGTAGTGCAGTTGAACATGTGTTGTAACTGATCAGCAAAACCAAAAAGAATATAGTGTACCCATAGCTCAGCTGGATAGAGCGTCAGACTCCGACTCTGAAGGCCGAAGGTTCGAATCCTTTTGGGTACGCCAATTGAACAAGGGTTGGAATCCAAACTAATAGTTTGGATTCCAACCTTTTTATAGGCTTAGAAAACGTCTTTCACGCGGGGAGGGCTATGCCTCTATCGGCCTAGCGAAAACAGGATCCGAAATAATAGGGCGCGTATCGAATTCCATAAAACCAAATGCGTCTTGAATAAAGATTTCCAAATTTAAAATATCCGCTTCCATCATTGAACAAACTGCCGGGCACTATGGCGGTTTTCTATGCTTTGTTCGTACATCCGTACAATTAACATGTTTGCATTTATAGCGCAACGCTTGCAGGGCGAAAAGCAAAAAAAAGCACGAAATATAAGGCTTAGACTTTGATTAATGGGACAAACTAAGCTATCAGATAAAAGATCAATATTGATCGATGTAAGATGTAAAACGAAGGCTGACAACAATGCTATATCCACTTACAAGGCGTATACAATAGGGAAAGAGATCTGCTGGCAGGGTAAGTTTAAGCTGAAGCGGTTATTAGTTTAGTGCATTGCTTCCACATAAACATCGAAGGCGGAGCGTGTACCATCCTCAAGAGTGGCAGTGCATGAGAAAACCCAAACTGGAAGGTAATAGCCTTGTGAGCTATTTGCCATATAGGAAAGATAACAATTATTGATGGTGGCTGAAACCGCAGGGGTGAAAAGTGTATAAGCGCAATCTCCGCTTTCCATTTTTTCATAAGCGCGTTGTTGCGAGATAATCTGCGTTTGCGTAATGGGAAGGATATCGCCATCGTAGCGGCGGATTTTTGTAATGACGGAACCTGCGCGTACGGATACCACCAGCGAAGAAGAACCGATGATAGGATGTCCTTCAACTGCAGTGGAAACATAGATATCATAACCTATGAGAACGGCATTTTCATCATGGCGCGGAACAATGTCTGTTACCGTATCAAGCGATACGGTAAGGAGCGGTTTGCTGTTAAAAAGATCAAAAACCGCTTTGATTGCTTCTACTTCAGTTGGAAGGCTTCCCGTGGGTTCCGTAAGAAGGTCGTAAGTCCAGCTTCCACTTTCTGTCATTGTAAAGCTCGCAGAATCCGTTTGTGCAGTATAGGTACTACCGCTTGAAGAAAATGGTGCGTCTATTTCAAGGGCAAGCGCGATTGCACAAGCCCGTTCATATACGGATTGCGCGGAAGAACCGTATATGCTTGCTTTTGCGCTTTCTGAGCTGAGCGTACAATTTAAGGTCATCGCTTGAGGAAGTGGCGTTTCGCTTTCAAAGAATTGAATTGGCGCATAGGTTTCGCCATGATCCAGAATCATCACAAACGCAATCCCAAAATACAATGCTGCCAAATACGAAAATGCGGCGATGCGCGCCCGCTTTGATGGTTTAACAAGACTGAAACGCTCTGGAAAGCCGGATTTTTTTAGAAGCGCAGCCAGCAGCGCGTAGAAGCTGTAGCCTGCCATGCAGCCGAAGCCGGCAAACAAATATTCATCTGCGATAAACGGTGCGTCGTTAAACAAGGGGTACAGGTTCAAAAGCAGCGAGGCACCAACGCCAACAAGCAACGCAGCAAAAAGGCCGCACGAAGGGAACGCCGGTGCAAGGAACAAGCCAGCTGCGAGGAACGGGATCGCATAGGCGATTAAGTCGTTGAAAATCCCCTTATATCCATATTCGTTAATGGAAAAAAGCTTGTAGAGCGGGATGGGGGCATTTACTGCAGGCGCGGTATTCTGAAGCTTCAGCAGATAGGCGCCGAAAAGCGACAGGAAGAAAAGCGCAGTGCAGGCAAGGCGCAGCTTTGAGGCGCCCCGGCGCCTTTGCATAAACAAAAAGCACGCTGCGGCGATGGCAAGTATGGTGAACAAAACCAGCGTTTCCAATGTAAACAACGGAAATTCCTCCCAAAGGGAACCTTTCAATTTAATTCATTATAACGTTTTGCATTGCAGGAAGCAAATGAACTTTCTGTGCATTTCTTGTTTCGCACAGTGCATGGTGGTATAGTATCATGGAATAAAATAGCGAGGGAGAACTGTGTTTAAGGAATTTAAACAATTTGCATTCAAGGGCAATGTGGTGGATATGGCCGTTGGCGTGATGATCGGCGGCGCATTTGGCCAGATTGTATCTTCTGCCGTAAATGATCTTTTCATGCCGCTGGTCAGCCTGCTGACGGGAGGATTGGATTTTTCCAACCTTTTTATCGCGTTTGATGGCGGCCAATATCCTTCGCTTGCCGCCGCAAAGGAGGCAGGCGCGGCATGCTTCGCTTATGGATCCTTCCTAACGGCTGTGCTGGATTTCCTTATTATGGCTTTGTGCATCTTCCTCATGGTGAAGGGAATCAACAGCCTGCGCGCGCTGCCTAAAAAAAGCAGAAAGGATATGCCTGCTCCCGCAGAGAAGCCGCGCCTTTGCCCTTACTGCTTTGGTGAAATCCATGCAAAAGCAACGCGGTGCCCGCATTGCACGGCAGAATTGCCTGCGCAACAGCAGCAAGACGCTTGAGGCTTAAGCGAACAGAAATATACTTGTATGCAATCGCCGCTTGCCTTGACAGGGGAATGCGGAAAAACTTACAATAAAAAAGCGAGCTTTGCATGAGCAAAGGGAAAGGAATGCCATGAAGGCAGAAACAGCAATAATCCTGGCAGCCGGACGCGGCAGCCGGATGCATTCTGAAACGCCAACCGCTCTGCACGCGGTGGCAGGCCGGCCGATCATAGATTGGATGCTTGGGGAGATGGAAAGCTGTATAAAAATGCCGCCGGTGATTGTAGACAGGCCGGGGCAAGAAATTGCAGCACATGTGGGTGAGCGCGCCCGCTATGCGGTGCAGCCGGAACCCATCGGCGAAGCGGACGCTTTGCAGCGAGGATGCGGGCTGCTCCCGGAGGGGGATGCGCTTGTCCTTGTGCTTTGCGGCAACTTGCCGCTTGTGGATCAAGCATATTTGGAGGCGGTCATGCAGGCCGCTCAACGCGACCGGGCTGCGATGCTCACCTATGCGGATGAAGATACGGCAGAGATGCATGCATGCGGCATATACTGCTGTGAGGCGGCGCTTTTAAAGCAGGCTGCCCAGCGGTGTGCGCCGGAGGATCCGTTGGAGGAATGGGTAAACGCCATGCGCGCACTTGGCGTGGAAGCGCATGCGCTGATGGTAGCGGAAACATCCATGCCTGCCGTAGCGGACCGGAGGACTTTAAGCCTGTGCGAATCCCTTGCGAATGCGGCCATCGTGCAGCGCCACTTTGAAAATGGCGTCACCCTGCTGGATCCGGCTTCGGTTTCCATTGGCGCGGATGTAAGCATTGGCCAGGATACCGTGCTTTGGCCCAATGTTGTGCTTGCGGGAAAAACCAAGATCGGCGCAAAATGCGTTATTAAGGGCGGCTGCCAGCTCACCGATACGCGCGTGGGGGATGGCTGCACACTTACCTATGTTGTTGCAAATCAAGCGGAGCTGGGTGCAGGCATTACAGCTGGGCCATTTGTGAACCTCCGCCCGGGCACGCGCATAGCGGATGGCTGCAAGATCGGTGATTTTGTTGAAGTCAAGAACTCCAATGTGGGGCAGGGAACCAAACTCCCGCATCTTTCCTATATTGGAGATGCAGATATTGGAAGCGGCGTAAACGTGGGCTGCGGATGCGTATTCGTAAACTATGACGGTTATGCCAAGCACCGCACTACAGTGGGGGATAACGTATTCCTTGGCTGCCAGACGAACCTTGTAGCGCCGGTAACGGTAGGCGATGGGGCTTACACCGCAGCAGGCTCCACGATTACCCATGATGTGCCCCCCGGTGCAATGGCGTTTGCCCGTGCCCGGCAGAACAACAAGGAAGGGTATGTGGAAAAATTCCGCAGCCTTAAGAAGAAATAAGAAATGGAGCAGAACGCATTGTATTGTGAAATCGACGGCATAAAGCTCCATTATGATCGTATAGGAGAGGGGGAGCCGGTGCTCATCCTGCATGGTTGGGGAGCTAATATTGAAGCAGTGCGCCCGATTATGAATTGCATGGCAGGATTGGGGCGAGCGGCCATTGCGCTGGATTTTCCCGGATTTGGGGAAACCCCGGAGCCACCGGAACCATGGGGCGTGCCGGAATATGCGGCGCTTACGCGCAAGTTTATGGAAGCGCAAGGGCTTCGCGGGTGCGATCTGATCTGCCATTCCTTTGGGGGCAGGGTCACGATTTTGCTTGCTTCCGAGGACCCAAAGCTGTTCCGCCGGCTTGTGCTGGTGGACGCGGCGGGCATTCGCCCAAAACGGACGGTTGGCTATTATTTGCGCACATATTCCTATAAGCTTGCGAAACGGCTCGCGCGCTTTGCATGGATCGACCGGCTGCTCCATTTCAGCGAAAAGCAGAAAAAGGCCGGTAGCGCAGATTATCGCGCGCTTCGCAGCGATGTGATGCGCGCAACGTTTTCCCGCGTTGTCAATCTCGACTTAACAGGGCGGCTTGGGCGCATTGAAAACGAGACGCTGCTCGTTTGGGGCGACCGGGATACTGCAACGCCGCTTTCCGATGCCAAGTTGATGGAGCGGCGCATCAAGAGAGCGGGGCTTGCAGTGCTCGAAGGAGCCGGACATTTTTCCTATGCTGAGAAATACGCGCAGTTTTGCGCTGTGATGAAAGCGTTTTTCGCTTGAGGTGACGAATTGGATTGGAATGTGATTTCAAACTGGGCATATCTTGCCGCCGCGGCCTGCGCGCTGGTGCTCGCATCGCTCCCGCTTGTGCATATGCTGCAATTGGAGAGCTACCAGGGCAGGATGTATCTAAAGTGGCTTGGCCGGCATTTCGCTTCGGATGTTATGCCCTATCTGCTTGTGGGCGCGGCGGCGCTCCTTTTGCGGTGCAGCTATGCGATGCTTTTTAATACGTCGTATGTATTGGCGCAGGTGTGCTATATCGGAGCGGATGCCGTCTATCTTATTTTGCAGTTGCTCCTGTTTCTTGGCTATAAACGGCGTGAGCAGATCAAACCTCTTGCCTTTACCGGGCGCGTGAAGCGGCTGCTTGCAGCGGAATTTGTGCTGGGGGCGCTGGTTGCGGGGAGTTCCTTTTTCATCGTGCGCGCTGATGCAGGCGCGATGCAGTGGGGCACGTTTTTGCTCCAGAACCTCGTGCGTTATTTGCCGGGCTTGCTGCTGCCGTTGTTCGTGTTCTTGGCTTACGGCGTGACCTACCCGCTGGAAGCGGCTGTAAAGCGTTGGTATTTTAACGACGCAAAGAAAAAACTTGCTGCCCGGGAGGATGTAACGAAGATCGGCATCACCGGAAGCTTCGGAAAAACGGGGACCAAATATGCGCTCGGCACCATCCTCGCCCAAAAGCACAACGTGCTTTTCACTCCGGGCAGTTTCAACACGCCCATGGGCGTTACACGGGTAATCCGCGAACAGCTTTCTGATGAACATGAAATCTTCATCGCGGAAATGGGCGCCCGCTATCGCGGCGATATTCGGGAACTGTGCCGCCTGGTTCAGCCGAAATTCGGCATCATCACGGCGATTGGGAAACAGCACCTTGAAACCTTTGGTTCGCTCGAAGGCGTGATCGCTACCAAGGGCGAATTGATGGAGGGCCTCGGGCCGGATGGCTGCTGCTTTTTCAACGGCGACGATGAAAACTGCCGGGCGCTGTATAACCGGTGCGCACTCCCGGAGAAATATCTGTTTGGAACGCAGGGAGAGGGCCTCTTCCTGGCGGCCGAGGAAATTGCGGTTGGGCCGGAAGGAAGCACGTTTACGCTCCGCGCAGCGGATGGGGAAGTCGTGCAATGCAAAACGAAGCTTTTGGGGCGGCATAATATTGTGAATTTAACCGGGGCTGCTGCCTGCGCTTACCGGTTGGGGCTTACGCTTCCCGAGATTGCAGAAGGGATCGCAAAAGTTGAACCCGTAGAGCACCGCCTTCAGCTGATTCAAGGGGCGGTAACGGTAATCGATGATGCGTTCAACGCAAACCCTGTCGGGTCGCGCGAGGCGCTCAACGTGCTAGCCTCCTTTGCAGGCAGGCGCATCTGCGTTACGCCCGGCATGGTGGAGCTGGGCGCAGAAGAGGCGGAGCTTAATAAGGCATTCGGCCGGCATATGGCGCAGTGTGTGGATATTGCAATCGTGATTGGGAAAGGACATGCCGACCCCATCTGCGAAGGCTTGCGGGAGGCAGGCTTCCCAGAAAGCTGCATTGTGCGCGCCACATCGCTTGCAGAGGCAACCGAGAAGCTCCCCGCTTATACGGAGCCTGGCGCGGTGGTGCTGTTTGAAAACGACCTGCCGGACAATTATCGTGAATGAAGAAGGGAGAAAGAAAGCGATGCAGAACCTTGCTGTGATTTTTGGCAGCCGTGCGGCGGAGCACGATGTTTCCATCATTTCCGGCCTGCAGGTTTTGGAGAACGCGGATAAGAATAAATACAATGCTTTCCCGGTATATATTTCCCGCAAGGGAGAATGGTTTACGGGCGAACCGCTGCGCAAAGTGGAAACTTACCGGGATTTTAACCCGGAAGCGAAGGGGATCACTCGCGTGATCCTGCCCCCCGTGCCGGGTATGGGCGGCCTTTATACGCTCGGGCAGGGCGGCCTATTTGGAGGAAAATCGCAGAAAGTTGCTGCGATCGATTGTGTGCTGCTTGCACTGCATGGCATGCATGGTGAGGATGGCACTGTGCAAGGGCTGTTGGAGCTTGCAAACATCCCTTATACGAGCTGCGGCGTGACAGGCTCTGCCGTCGGCATGGATAAGATTATCATGAAGGCCGTGTTTCAGAGCATGGGGCTCCCCGTGCTTGCAAGCACCTTCTGCTACCGCAGCGAATGGCAGGAGAATCCCGCTGCGGTGACAGCTCGGGCGGAGGCACTCGGTTACCCGGTTTATGTGAAACCGGCAAATCTTGGATCTTCCATTGGCATCAGCCGCGCGGTGGATCGCGCTTCGTTTGAGCAGGCAATGGCGATTGCCTGCGCTTACGACCGGCGCATCTTGATTGAAAAAGGGCTGGAAAAACCGGTTGAGATTAACTGCGCCTGCATGGGGTTTGGCGGCAAGGCGACCCCTTCGTTGTGCGAGCAGCCGGTTTCATGGGAAGCGTTTTTGAGCTTCGATCAAAAATATATGCGCGGCGGCGGAAAGGGCATGGAAAACCTGGCCAGGAGGATCCCCGCACCGATTCCCGATGCCATGACCAGGCAGATCCAGGACTATACCGTGGAAATCTTTAAGATGCTCGAGTGCAAGGGCGTCGTGCGCGTCGATTACATGATCGATCCCCAAACGGATGCACTCTATGTTTGCGAGATCAACACCATCCCGGGTTCGTTTGCGTTCTACCTTTTCGAGCCAATGGGCATTTCCTTCCGGCAACTTGTGGATCAACTCGTTGAATATGCGCATGAAGCATTGGTGCAGAAGAACGAATCCACGTTTGCATATGATTCCGAGATCTTGACAAAGATGATGAACGGCACAAAATCAATCAAGAAATAAACAAAGGAGAGCAGAGCAGCAATGAGCAAGATTCAGATGCGTACCCCCCTCGTAGAGATGGATGGCGACGAAATGACCCGCATCATCTGGAAGATGATCAAGGATCATCTTCTGACGCCCTATATTGACCTAAAAACCGAGTATTACGACCTCGGCCTTCCTTCCCGTGATGAGACGGATGACCAGATTACCGTGCAGGCTGCCGAGGCCGTCAAAAAATACGGCGTGGGCGTGAAGTGCGCAACGATCACGCCAAATGCGCAGCGCGTAACCGAGTATAACCTCAAAAAAATGTATAAGAGCCCGAACGGCACCATCCGCGCAATCCTGGATGGCACCGTGTTCCGCACGCCCATTACGCTGCCCTGCTTGAAACCCTCCGTGCGCAGCTGGGTAAAGCCCATCACCATCGCCCGTCACGCTTATGGCGACATCTATAAGTGCACGGAATACCGCGTCCCCGGCCCGGGCACTGCGGAGATCCTTTTCAAGGATGCGGATGGCAAAGAGCTTTTCCATGAGACCGTGTTCGAATTTAAGTGCCCTGGCGTGCTGATGGGCACCTATAACAAGGATGACTCCATCCAGAGCTTCGCGCGCGCCTGCTTCAACTATGCGCTCGCAACCAAGCAGGATCTCTGGTTCTCAGCCAAGGATACCATCTCCAAGAAGTATGACCACACCTTCAAAGATATCTTCCAGGAAATCTACGATGCCGAGTATAAGGCGAAGTTTGAACAGGCGGGCATCACCTACTTCTACACGCTGATCGATGATGCTGTGGCGCGCGTGATCCGCTCCGAAGGCGGCTTCATCTGGGCCTGCAAGAACTATGATGGCGACGTTATGAGCGACATGGTGGCAACCGCATTCGGTTCCCTCGCTATGATGACGAGCGTGCTGGTTTCTCCGGATGGCAATTACGAATATGAGGCTGCGCACGGCACCGTGACCCGCCACTATTATAAGCACTTGGAAGGCGAATCCACTTCCACCAACTCCATGGCGACCCTCTTCGCGTGGACGGGCGCGCTCAAAAAGCGCGGCGAGATGGACAATATTCCCGAACTCGTAGCCTTTGGCGAGAAGCTGGAGCAGGCTTCCTTGAAGTGCATTGAGGATGGGTTCATGACCAAGGACCTTGCGCTCCTTGCCGATATGGAGAATAAAACCGTTCTTTCCACCGAAGGCTTTATCCTCAAAGTTAAGGAATATCTTGACGCGGCGCTGTAAATCCAGTACCATAAGAGAAGAAATTACTGCGGCGGGCGGCATTTGCCGATATTGGCAATATA
>JABLTO010041155.1_pt1 | contig 27380 bp, 25 predicted proteins | sample 7160091 | NCBI WGS metagenome assembly JABLTO01 (sample SAMN14651225, study PRJNA627086) | human gut metagenome | isolation source: feces | host: Homo sapiens
CATGACCCGCGGAGTGCTCCAAACTTGGAAAAACACGGATCATCGAAGATGCAAACATTCGGCTGGTTAGAAATGCCACATTTTTTGAACCGAATTTCCAGATGCATTCCCTCAGAAATCGATAGGTATGATCTTCCCATTCTATTCCTTGTCGTGCAAAAGGGGTTGGCTGCTCAAAGTGACAATCCGTTTTTTTGCGGCAGGATTCGGCAGGGCGGATGCGCACATTTCATCTGGCACCGGCATATGATAATACGAAAAGAATCGATGAGGTTTTTATGCCAGATATCAGATATGCACAGAACGAGAATGTGGATCGCGGGGATCTCAGGATGCAGGTCATCGAGCGGGGAACCAGCACGCCGATCGACGATGCAAAAATATCGATCTCCTATTCCGGAGATCCCGACAGCACGGTCGAGGAGGTGAACACGGATGCTTCCGGAATGTCCGAAACACTTACGCTTGATACGCCTCCGCTTGAACTGTCAATGCAGCCGAGCGAGGTGCAGCCTTACGCGGAGTATACCATTCAGGTCACTGCAAAAGGATATCGTCCGATCAATATCTCCGGCATTGAGGTCTTTTCGGGTCAGCTGTCGCTGCAGGAAATCCGGATGGACGCCGAGGAAACCACCGAAAGCATGACCGATAACATCGTCATTCCGGCACATACCCTTTTTGCGGAATATCCGCCCAAGATCGCGGAAGCCGAGATCAAACCCGTCACGGAAACCGGAGAGATCGTTTTAAGCCGTGTGGTGATCCCGGAATATGTGATTGTACATGACGGCGCTCCGAGTGACCCGACAGCCAGAGACTACTATGTCCGTTATCGGGATTACATCAAAAACGTTGCCTCCAGCGAGATCTATTCGACCTGGCCGGACGCGACGATCCGGGCGAATGTTCTTGCTATCATGTCGTTTACGCTCAATCGTGTATACACGGAGTGGTACCGCAACAAAGGCTACAGCTTTACGATCACGTCCTCCACGGCATATGATCAGAAATTCATGTACGGGCGCAACATTTACCAGAGCATCTCGGATGTGGTGGATGAGATGTTCCAGAACTATCTCTCCAGACCGAATGTCAGACAGCCGATCTTAACGCAGTATTGCGACGGGCAGCGCGTGACCTGCAGCAACTGGCTGAGCCAGTGGGGAAGCAAGTATCTCGGCGATCAGAATTATGAGACGATTGAGATTCTGCGCTACTATTACGGCAATAACATGTTTATCAACACGGCGGAGGAGGTCTCGGGCATCCCGGCGTCCTGGCCGAGAGTCGATCTGTCGGTCGGATCGACGGGAGAAAAGGTCCGGCAGATTCAGGAACAGCTGGCGCGCATCTCGCGTTCCTACCCGGCCATTCCGACAATTACGCCGGACGGAATCTACGGGCCGGAAACCAGGGAGGCGGTGGAGCGTTTCCAGAGTATCTTCGGACTTCCGGTCACGGGAGTGATCGACTTTCGGACCTGGTACCGTATTTCCGAGATTTATGTCGCGGTTACGCGCATTGCGGAGCTGGTTTAGAGGTTGGTTTTTTCCCCGGTTTGTGATAGAATAAGTTACAAACTGGGGACTTTTTTGGAGAATTTTATGGCGAATTACAGGATGACAATACAGTATGACGGCACGCGCTACAGCGGATGGCAGAGCCAGCATGCGACGGACGCGACGATCCAGGGCAAGCTTGAGACTGTTCTGACACGGATGACGGGACAGCAGGTGGATGTCATAGGTTCCGGGAGAACCGATGCGGGAGTACATGCCATCGGGCAGGTTGCCAATTTTCATCTTAAGCAGCCGCGCAATACGGGGGAACTGCTGGATGGATTGAACCGTTACCTTCCGGAGGATATTGCCGTAAGCAGCCTGACAGAGGTGGACGAGCGGTTTCACAGCCGCTATCAGGCAGTGTGCAAAACCTACCGCTACCGGATTCATACGGGTGCGGTGCCGGATGTTTTTGCGCGCAGGTATGTGTATGATTACAGGATTTCCCTTGATGCGGGAAGGATGCGGGAGGCGGCGGGACTTCTTCTGGGGGAGCATGATTTTAAGTCGTTCTGCGGCAATACAAGAATGAAAAAGTCCACAGTGCGGACGCTTTATGAGATTCGTGTGGAGGAACACGAATCGGAGATAGATCTTTTTTTCACGGGGAACGGTTTTTTACAGAATATGGTGCGGATTCTGACGGGGACACTGATTGAGGTGGGAGACGGCAGAAGAGAGCCGGGGAGTATGACGGACGTGCTTGCCAGGAGGGACAGACAGGCGGCGGGCTACACGGCACCGGCGCTGGGGCTGGCGCTTCTCTCCGTGGAATACGAAGGCGACGGGCAGAATACGATGGAACAGGCATAAGTGAAGATGGAAAAGTGGTATGAAATAAAAAAAGGCGCCGATTTTCAGGCGATTGCAGAACGGTTTGGCATCAGTCCCGTGACAGCGCGGCTGATCCGCAACCGCGGGGTGATCGGTGATGCGGCGATTGATAAATATCTGAACGGCACATGCAGGGATCTGTATGATCCGCATCTGCTTTATGAGTCAGAGAAGCTGGTTTGTATCTTGTCAGAAAAGATAAGGCAGGGAAGACCGATCCGGATCATTGGAGATTACGACATCGACGGCGTGATGTCTACCTATATTCTGTATCAGGGGATCACACGATGCGGCGGCAGTGTGTCCTGCGCGATTCCCGACCGCATGCGTGACGGCTACGGCATCAACGAGCATCTGATCGATGCGGCGTATGAGGAGGGGATGGACACGATCATCACCTGCGACAACGGCATTGCAGCCATCAATGAGATTGCGCATGCGAAAGAGCTGGGGATGACGGTTCTGGTGACGGATCACCATGAGATTCCCTATGTGGAGGAGCAGGGAGTGCGGCGGTATCTGCGGAGCGCAGCGGATGCCATTGTGAATCCGAAGCAGCAGGAGTGTTCCTATCCGTACAAAGGGCTCTGCGGGGCGACGGTGGCGTGGAAGATTATACAGCTGCTTTACGAGAAGTTTTGTATTGACGCGGAGGAGGCATTCGCGTTTTTGGAATTTGTGGCGTTTGCGACAGTGGGCGATGTCATGGAACTGACGGATGAGAACCGGATTCTGGTGCGGGAGGGATTAAAGCGGCTGCACCGGACAGCGAACCTTGGCATGCGCGCCTTGATTTTACAGAATCAGCTGACGCCGGAGCAGATCACATCGTACCATATCGGATTTGTGCTTGGTCCCTGCGTCAACGCCAGCGGGCGGCTGGAGACAGCCAAAATTGCACTGAATCTTTTCTTGCAAAAAAACGAGACTGATGCAGGAAAAATTGCAAAAGAACTCGTGGAACTGAACGCACAGCGCAAAAGCATGACGGCAGACGGCGTGGAACTGGCAAAACAGATCGTCGACGAGGGAACAGCGGGCGAGAAGGTGCTGGTGATCTATTTGCCCGGGGTGCATGAAAGCCTGGCGGGGATCATTGCGGGGAGAATCCGGGAGTCCTACCACAAGCCGGTATTTGTTCTGACGGACGGCGAGGAGGGGGTGAAGGGGTCCGGCAGATCCACGGAAGCGTACTCAATGTATGACGAGATGTGCAAGTGCCGGGAATGTTTTTCAAAATTCGGCGGACATCCGATGGCGGCAGGGCTGTCTCTGTGCGAGGATGTGGCGGTATTCCGCGGCAAAATAAATGCCTGCTGTGAATTGACAGAAGAAGATTTTATACCTAAGATAAGGATAGATATGGCAATGCCTGCCGCGTATCCGACGATCGGGCTGATCCGGGAGCTGGCGCGCTTAGAGCCGTTTGGAAATGGCAACAGTAAGCCACAGTTCGCGGACAGGGAGCTTGCGCTTCTGCGGGCGTCTGTGGTGGGCAGGAACCAGAATGTGTTGAAGCTGTCCCTTATGACGGCGGCGGGAGAACATGTCTCTGCGGTCTATTTTGGGGATGTGGAGGCATGGAAGCAGTATTACAGCGAAAAATACGGGCAGACGGAGGTGGACGCTGCGCTTCGCGGAAGGGCGAATGCCATCCGGATGTCGGTGATTTACTATCCGGAAATCAATGTATATCAGGGAATGGAGAGTGTCCAGCTCATCATTCGCAACTATAAATAGAACGTGGCGGGTGGACAGAAGGAGTAGCTATGTTTAGTGGAAAGAGAGAAAAGGCTTTATTAGAAGAGGAGCTTGCGGCATTAAGGGAGACGGAGAAGCGCGAGAGGGAGCTGCTCCATAAGATCGCAGGACAGAAGGATACCGCGGAGGAACAGTTTGCACGCATGACAGCCTCGCGTGCACAGATGGAAAAAGAGATCGAAGAGATCGAACAGCAGATGCAGCAGAACGGGGAGTTGTCGGAGAACGGCGCGCAGGCGGCGGGAGAACTTCACAATACGTTGATCACAATGAATAACGGAATCGCGACGTTCGACGCCAACCACAGCGTTTTTATGGAGCAGGTGAAGGGGCAGAATGAAAAGGTCGTCGAGATCGTGGAGAACAACAAGCACTTTACGACGCCGATGAAGCATATCTCGGAGGCTCCGCAGGCGCTTCGCGAGATGCGCCAGGCACTTGGTGAGAGGGCAGAGCGCATGGAGGAACTGTCGAAAACGATGGGGGTGCTGGCGCTCAATTCTGCGATCGAAGCAGGAAGAATGGGGGAGAGCGGAACCCGGTTTGTGACGGCGGCAGAGCAGGTGCGTGCATATGCGGACGATTATGAGCAGGAGGCGCTGGCGTTAAAAGCCCAGCTTGGGGAGGCGGAAGAACGGATCACGTCTCTGGAGGAGCAGGTACACCACTTAAACGAGCTGCTCAAGGAGAATAATATTTCCATGGGAAAGCTTTACCGCGACTGTGCGCAGAATATGGTGGCTTATGAGACCGGACAGATCGGGCTGAGGGACCTGATCCAGGATACGGCGGTCGCGAGAGCAGATGTGCTGCAGCAGTCGGCGGATGAAAATGTGCGCGCCAGGGAGGCATTCCTGAAATATGTATCCGGCATGCAGGAGGAACTGGCAGAGCAGAAGAGCAGCGCGGATGAACTGGAGAATGTCTGCAAGAGCATCCTGCAGTCGGCAGGGGAAGCCGGATGATGCCGGTTTTGCTGCAAAGGATACAGAGCAGAGAGCAGGAATCAGAGAGTATAAATAATAAAAAGTGAGGGAACAATGCTATGACAAAAGAAAAACAGTTCAGTTTTTTATCAAAGGACGGGAAGACGAAGATTCATGCGGTAAAGTGGATGCCGGAGAGCGGAGAGTACCGGGCGGTCTTGCAGATCACGCACGGCATGGTGGAGTATATTGAACGCTATAAGCCGTTCGCGGAATTTTTAAATGACCAGGGGGTCCTTGTGGTCGGACATGATCATCTGGGACATGGCGCGTCGGTTACATCCGAGGAGGAATTGGGATATTTTGCAGAGCCGGATCCGAGTGATACGCTCGTGGAGGATATGCACACGCTGCGCACGACGATCCAGGCAGAGAATCCCGGCGTGCCGTATTTTATGATGGGACACAGCATGGGATCTTACATGCTGCGCAAATACCTGTGCATTCACCCGGAGGGAGTGGCTGGCGCCATCATCATGGGAACCGGGGCAATGCCGGATAGCACGATGAAGTTTGGATTGTTTTTATGCCGTACGATCGCACTATTCCGTGGATGGCATTACAGAAGCCGCCTGATGCAGAGCCTTTCCTACAGCAAGCCGTACAAGCGCTACGATTTATATGGAAAGGATTATGCCAACAGCTGGCTTTCCAAGAATGTGGAGAATGTCAAGGCATACTATGCTGATCCGCGCTGTACTTTTCTGTTTACCGTAAACGGCTACAAAGGCCTGATGGAGGCGGTATTGTTTGACAATCAGATGGAGAATATAAAAAAGGTCCCGAAAAATCTGCCGCTGTTTTTTGTATCCGGTGCGGATGACCCGGTCGGAGATCTGGGAGAGGGAGTTAAGAAGGTGTACGGGATGTACAAAGATGCGGGGGTTTCGGATATTACCTACCGCCTGTACGAGGATGACCGCCATGAGATTTTAAACGAGACAGACCGCGATCAGGTCATGGCGGATATTGCGGCTTGGCTGAACGTGCATGTGGAACTGTAATCTTGCCGGACAGGTTTCTTAAATTTATATAAATAAAACGGCTGGAGAGAAAACGCCGGTTGTTTTTAAGGAAAGTTCGTAGTAAAATAGAGACTTGTTTTGGAAGGAGGATTTCACATGAAAAAGAATGGAATGAGAGTTACCAGTTTATTTCTGGCTGCGGTGATGCTTGCATCGGCGCCTGTGACGGCATCCGCGGCGGATACATCAGCGAATGTAGAGGGAGAGGTTGTCGTAGACCAGACAAGTCAGGATCAGACTTCAGCAGAGTCGCAGAATCAGGCAGGGCAGGATCAGACTTCGGCAGAGGCGCAGGATCAGTCACAGGCTTCGGCAGCGGAGGACGCTGCCACGGGAGCAAACAGTGATAACGTGACAATCCAGGCGGATGATAAGCCATATCTTGCGCTGGGAGCGGATCTGACGGATGCCCAGAAGAATACGGTGCTTTCCCTGATGGGGATTGATCCGGCGAACCTTGGCAATTATGATGTGGTCTACACAACGAATGCAGAGGAGCATCAGTATCTGGATTCCTATATCAGTTCCTCACAGATCGGAAGCAAGTCATGGTCTTCCGTTGTGATCGTAAAACGCGATAAGGGAAACGGATTAAATATTTCAACCAGGAATATCAATTACTGTACAGTCGGCATGTACAAAAATGCGTTGACAACGGCGGGTATTACCGATGCGGATATCATCGTTGCAGGACCGCAGGAGATCTCCGGTACGGCGGCGCTTGTCGGCGTATTCAAGGCATACCAGGAGATGACAGGTGAGACGATCAATGCGGATATCATCGACGCATCCTTAAATGAGCTCGTGGTTACCGGGCAGTTAGAACAGTCGATTGCCGGACTTTCCGATGAGGAAGTGGAAGAGTTTATCGCTTACATCAAGTCGGTCATTGCACAGAATGATCTGAAAGATGAGGCGAGCATCAATCAGGCAATTGATGATGCCTGCAGCAAATATAATGTGACACTGTCAGATTCCGAGCGTCAGCAGATCGTGGATCTGCTCTTAAAGATTACATCTCTGGGAATCAATCTTGACAGCCTTGTGGATTATGCGGAGTCACTGTACCATTCCTTTAAGGATGGCGGAGGAGACAGCAGCGTGCTCTCGAGCGTAGGCACATTTTTCTCAAATGTATTCAGCTCGATCGCGGACTTCTTTAAGGGATTGTTTTCGTAAACGGAGGAGAGGAAGGAATCTATGGTAGACAGAAAGAGACGGCTGGATTGCGCGAACGGAATCCGGAAAGCAGACATTGTATTAAAGCACGGCAAAGTATTGAACGTATTCACGGAGGAGATTCTGGAAGCGGATGTGGCAATCTGCGGCGATACGATCGTGGGAGTCGGTTCCTACGAGGGTGAGCGGGAGATCGACTGTACCGGAAAATATCTGGTACCGGGATTTCTGGATGCCCATATGCATATTGAATCCAGTATGGTATCTCCGGGCGAATTGACCAAGGTGCTGGTGCAGGCGGGAACGACGACCATTGTTGCGGATCCGCACGAGATTGTCAATGTGTGCGGTGTGAAGGGAATGGATTATTTTCTGAAATGTGCGGGCAAGGCGCTGGTACATATTTTCTTCATGATTCCGTCCTCTGTTCCGGCAACCGATGTGGAGACAAACGGATGCGGGGAGTTTCTGGCGTCCGATATGATGAAGTATGTGGATGATGCACGAGTGTTGGGACTCGGGGAGACCATGCGTTTTGTGGAGTGTTACCAGGGCGAGCGCCGGATGTCGGATAAGCTGGAACTTTTTGCAAAGAAGCACATCGACGGACATGCACCGGGCATTACAGGAAAGGCGGTACAGGCGTACCGTCTGGCTGGCGTGGAGAATGATCATGAGTGTGCGAACTCCGAGGAAGTGCTCGACAAGCTGCGCGCCGGTTTTCACATCTATATCCGTGAGGGAAGCGGTGCCAAGAATCTTGAAACGTTAATCCGCACGCTTTTAGATGCCAATGTGGCGCTCGACCAGTGCGCATTCTGCACCGACGATAAGCATATCGAGGAAATCCGCAAGGAAGGACATATCAGCACCTGTATCCGCAAGGCGATTGCACTTGGGGTTCCGGTGGCAAAGGCATACAAGATGGGAAGCTACCAGCCGGCAATGTTTTACGGGCTTAAGGGATACGGTGCCATCGGAGCCGGATATCACGCCGACATTGTGTTCCTCGATAATCTGGAGGAGGTGCGTCCGACCGATGTGATGAAGGACGGCAGGATCCTGGGAGAGGAAGACTATAAGAAAGATTATTGGGTTCCAGTGCCGGAGGAACTGCTTCACACGGTTCATGTCGGGGAGCTTTCCAGAGAGCGGATTCAGCTTGCATGCAACGGAAAGACCGATGTGATACAGATGAATGCGCATCAGATCGTGACGACGCATCTGGTGGAAGAAGTGCCGACAGAAAACGGATATTTTGTCCCGAATGAAGTATACAATAAGATCTGTGTGGTGGAACGCCACGGCAAGACCGGAGAGATCGGTGTGGCACCGCTCAAGGGCTTTGGCGTAAAAGGCGGTGCCGTAGCGACGTCCGTTGCGCACGATTCCCACAATCTGATTGTGGCGGGAGACAATGACGATGACATTCTGCTTGCCATCCGGACTGTGGAGGAGCAGCAGGGCGGCTATGCGATCGTGTCCGGCGGCAAGGTAATCGATGTACTGCCGCTGCCGATCGCGGGTCTTATGAGCGACAGACGGTATGAGGAAGTCACGGAAAAGCTCTCTGCCATGCAGAAGGAGACGAGAGAACTTGGTATCTCAGAGAATGTAGATCCGTTTGTTACCCTTTCTTTTATGGCGCTTACGGTAATCCCGGAGATCCGTGTCACGGAGCGCGGTGTTTATTTATTCTGATGAACAGATTATGAAGGAGATTTATGCAGGAAAAGATTCAAATTATCAGTGACGGGTCGTTAGACCTTTCAAGAGAGCTCACAAGAGAGCGCGATATTCTGGTGGTGCCTTTCTATGTATCTTTTGATGGAGAAACTTATCTGAAAGAGGGGGTGGAACTGGATATCCGCGAGTTCTATCAGAGAATGGTGGATCATCCGGATGTATTTCCGAAGACGTCGATGCCGTCGGTGGATGATTATTATCAGGTTTTTCTCCCGCTCGCAAAGCAGGATGTTCCGATGATCTGTATCTGTATCACGACGAAGTTCAGCGGCTCCATGCAGTCGGCGACGACTGCCAGAGATATGATTTTAGAGGAATATCCAAAGGCGCGCATCACAGTCATTGACGCAGAGATCAACACGGTGCTGCAGGGTTTGTATGTACTTGAGGCATGCCGGCTGCGCGACCTCGGCTGGGAGTATGACCGCATGGTGGAGAGGCTCCTTGCCATAAGGGAGAGCGGCAGAATCTTCTTTACGATCGGCAACATTGATTACTTAAAGCATGGCGGAAGAATCGGAAAAGTGATGGGAATTGCGGGAAGCGCGTTGAAAATTAAGCCGCTCATCACACTGAAGGAGGGCGAGATTTTTGCCTCCGGCATTGCGCGGAGCCGGGAAAAATCCATGCAGAAAGTAATTGAGATGCTCAAGGCTTATCTGGACGAACGCACCGCAAAGCCGGGCGAATACAGTTTTGCCATCGGCTATGGCTATGATTATGAGGAAGCCTGTCATTTTCGTGAGATGTTAAAAGATCTCGTGAGGGAGCGCCTGGGGATCGATGAGATTGAGATTTACCAGATCGGCGCAACGATCGGCGTTCATACCGGACCGTATCCGATCGGCGTGGGGATTATCAAACGCGCGGACTGGGAAGCGTAGGGCAGACAGAAGCCGGAGATAAAGCGAATCAAAAATGTAAATCGTACATGTTGTGTAAGCGTTACACATGCATGTACGATTTTTTGATTCATAGGAGCATTCCTGTTTGCGGGATTCTTTTTTTTCTCTTTTAGAAAATGGATGTATTATTTTTGAATAATAATATTGACAATACTATATTATATGATATATAGTATTGATAACAAAATAATATTATAAACATATAAGTAATATCAGACAGAACAGGAAAGGAGCCGGTAATATGGTGTTCAATACAGGTGCAGCCCTGCTGGATGCGATTGTTCTGGCGGTCGTCTCCAAGGAGGAGGAAGGCACATATGGATATAAGATCACGCAGGATGTGAGAGTGGCGATTGAGGTTTCGGAATCCACACTTTATCCGGTATTGCGTAGACTTCAGAAAGATGGATGCCTTATGGTGTATGACAGAGAATGTGGAGGCCGCAACAGGCGCTACTACAGGATTACGGATGAGGGAAGAATGAAACTGGACGATTATCGCAGAGAATGGGATGACTATTCTTCGAAAATATCAGAGTTATTTTCCGAGGAGGGAGTTTGAAGATGAACAAAGATGAATTTTTAAGGCAGCTGGAAGCGCTGCTGTCCGGGATTTCACAGGAGGAAAGAACGGAGGCACTTGCATTTTACCGCAGTTATTTCGAGGACGCCGGAGAGGCAAATGAGGCAAAGATATTAGAAGAACTGGAATCGCCGCAGAAAGTGGCGGACAGCATTATCAAAGATCTGGGTGTGCAGCCCGGGGAAGCGTGTTCTTCCGGCGCGCAGGGAGCAGCGGCAGGAGCAGAGTTGAATCCGACAGTGCAGAGCGCACCGGAGGGAGCAGCAACAGGAGCAGAGTGGAATCTGGCAGTGCAGGGAGCAGCGCAGAACGCATCGAAGGGAGTACCACAGGGAGCAGCGCAGAATGCAGCGTATTCTACGCAGGAGAAGGATGGAATGCCGGGATGGGCGATCGTTCTTCTGGTCATCACTTCGCCGGTATGGCTGGTGATGATTCTGGTCATACTGTCAGCATTGCTCGGCATTGTGGCGGCGCTGTTTGGAATTGCAATAGCGGTTGTGGCAGTCATGGGCGCACTGTTAATCTGCGGTGTGGTGCTCTTTGGTGCAGGAATCGGAACCGCATTTGCAGGAAATCCTGCAATCGGAATCGGGCTTATGGGAGGAGGTCTCATCGTCCTTGCGTTCGGTGTCCTTGCGGTGGTTCTTGTGGTCTGGATTTTCGGAGGATTTCTTCCCTGGGCATTGAAAGGAATCTGGAAGCTTTGCAAAAAGCCATTTAATAAGAGAAAGGAGCGTGCGGCAGCATGAAAAAATTTTCAAAAATCTGCCTGATCATTGTGGCAGTTCTCGGGGGAATGGGATTATTGCTCGGCGGCATCTCCGCTCTGCTTGGCGGAGGCTTTGGGGCAATCAGACGCATGGCGGAAAGAGGAGAACTGGATGCGGGCAACTGGCATATCCGGCCATATGAACTTTACTATTCTTCGGATGAAGAAGACACAGAGGATGACTGGGGAGCAGACGACGATGCAAAAGTTTATACCTATGAGGCAGCCGGCATAAAAAATCTGGATATTGATATTGATGCTGCGGAAATCTATGTCAAGCAGGGGACGGATGATAAAAACCTTGTGGTGAGAACCTACGGCTGCAAAGAAAAATATTATAAAGGGGATATGAATAAAGATACGCTTCAGATTCAGTATGAGATTCATAAGCAGTTTCCGGACAATTATGATGCGCAGATTGTGATTGAGATTCCGGAGAAAATGACCTTTGATACCATGGACTTTGACATCGGGGCGGCAGATGCAGATTTTGCATCGGGCAGTGTGAACTGCAGAACGATGGAGCTGAATGTGGGAGCAGGGGAACTGACGGGAGCAGATTTTGCTGTGACAGGAACCCTGGACATCAAGCTTGGAGCCGGTGATATTGATCTGGAAGGAGGCACCTATAAAGATATTAAGCTGGATTGCGGTATGGGATCATTTGCGCTGGACGGCATTGTGGCAGAGAATGTGAAAGCGCATTGCGGCATGGGGGATGGCAGCATCACCCTGCGCGGCAGGGAAGAGGACTATAATTATAAGATGTCCTGCGGCATGGGGGATCTCACGGTAAACGGAGAAAGCTATTCCGATCTCAGCGGAAGCTACAAAGTCACGAATGCCGGGGCTGTGGGAACGATTGATCTGGACTGCGGTATGGGAAGCATTGACTTTGATATAGAATCGTAAGAAAAAAGAAAGAGAAAGCACGAGAAAAAGAAAAACTGTCCAGATGGTATGTTCAGACGTGTGAAAAAGAGGTATCCGGGTCCACAGGAGGAAAAAATGACTGTGAGACCCGGATTTTTGCAAAAAACGGGTCTGGCAGAGAAAAAAATCTGCTCTGGACCCGTTTTGCATAGAAAAAGCACCATTTTGACTGGAAAAATGAAGAAAAACGGGTCTAAAACAAGGAAAATTCTCTGTGGGACCCGTTTTACAACTGCTTCGTGGATTGTTTGCGGTAATCCCGGGGCGTCATGCCGAATCTTTTTTTGAAAGTGCGGTTAAAGTACGATAAATTCTCGTAGCCGACTTCTTCTGCGATGGCAAGAATCGAGGACTCAGAAGAGATCAACAGGCGGGAAGCCATGGTCAGGCGGTATTCATTGAGATATTCGATGAAGGAAGTGCCCATCGTATTCTTGAAATACTTCATGAAATGCGACTGGCTCAGCCCGACCTCCGCCGAGATATCTGCAATTGTAATGCGCTCCATATAATGGTTCTCCAGATATTTTAAGATTAGCTTCATCTTCTCCAGCGATTTGTGGTCGCGCTTTGCCGGCTCTTTTAAGAGGCATTTGCTGAATAAAATGTAAAAAAGCATAAAGAGCTGACTCTTGATAAAGAACTGATAGCCGGGCGGGTTCGTCCGGCTGATTTCATCGTTGGCGTCAATGCAGGCGGCAATCTCCGCATAGCAGGGAGATCCCGGCTGATATAAGAGCGGAACGGACAGGACGCCCGACAACAGCGGCGCAAGAAATTCGGTATTGCTGGTGTCCGTTTTTTTGGAAATGAGGATGCCCGGATGGAAAATGATATTTTCGTATTCCATGCTTTCCTGCATGTACTGTTCAATGCTGTGTAGCCTGCCCGGCAGAATCAGCGCGATGGTTCCCTCAGTCACCACGTAGGATTTGAAATCGACCGTGATTGCTCCGGTTCCTTTTTTGATATAGATGATTTCCATCTCATCGTGCCAGTGCAGAGGCACGCGCGAAAAGTCAAGCGGAATCGAGCAAGGGTAGGTGATATAAGGAAACAGCGGGTTGCCATGTGGAATTTTTTCCTGATAGTTTTCATACTCTAAAATGTTCATGATAGGATTGTACCACTTTTGGGGATAATATGACAAGAAAAAAAGTGGACTTCTGCATATAATGTTCTCATACAGCAGGGAAATACAAAAAGTAATTGGGGATGCAAAACAAGGAGTAAAATCCTCTCCTCGTCAAAGGACTCGGATTTTGCTTCGCAAAACAAGGAGGATTCACATGAACGTACAGGAAATCGTAAACAACAGATACGGTAAGGGCATTGCACAGTGCTCCAACGAAGAGATTTATTACGCGCTGCTTGAGATGACAAAGAGCATGGCGAAGGAAAAGGAGAGCAACGAAGGAAAGCGCAAGCTTTATTATATCTCCGCCGAGTTTTTGATCGGTAAGCTGTTATCCAACAACCTGATCAACCTCGGTATTTATGAGGAAGTAAAGCAGGTTCTGGCGGAGAACGGCAAGAATCTGGCAGAGATCGAGGAGGTTGAGCCGGAGCCGTCTCTCGGAAACGGCGGTCTGGGTCGTCTGGCAGCATGCTTCCTGGATTCCATTGCAACGCTTGGATTAAACGGCGACGGCGTGGGTCTCAATTATCACTACGGTCTGTTCAAACAGGTATTTGAGCACAATTTACAGCACGAGGAGCCGAACCCGTGGATCGAGAAGGAGAGCTGGCTGACAAAAACGAACGTGACTTACCCGGTACAGTTTGGCGGTTTTACCTTACAGTCCAGACTGTATGATATCGATGTGATTGGTTACGAGAACCGCACCACAAAGCTTCATCTGTTTGATGTGGAGACCGTGGACGAGAGCCTTGTGGGGGACGGCATCAATTTTGACAAAGAGGATATTGCAAAGAACCTGACGCTGTTCTTATACCCGGACGATTCGGATGACAAGGGACGCATCCTGCGTGTATATCAGCAGTATTTTATGGTCAGCAATGCGGCACAGCTTATCATTGACGAGACGCTGGCAAGAGGCGGTGATCTGCACAAGTTGAATGAGTACGCGGCAATCCAGATCAACGATACACACCCGAGCATGGTGATTCCGGAGCTGATCCGTCTTCTGATGCAGCGTGGAATTCTGATGGATGAGGCGATTGAGATCGTATCGAAGACCTGCGCATACACCAACCACACGATTCTTGCGGAGGCACTGGAAAAATGGCCGATTCATTTTTTGGAAAAGGCAGTTCCGCAGCTTCTTCCGATCATCTACGAACTGAACAGCCGCGTGGTGCGCAAATACGATGACAAGTCGGTTGCGATCATTGATGACGAGAAACGTGTGCATATGGCACATATGGATATTCATTACGGTTACAGTGTCAACGGCGTTGCCTACCTGCACACGGAAATTTTGAAAAATACGGAGCTCAACAACTTCTACAAGATCTATCCGGAGAAGTTCAACAATAAGACAAACGGCATTACCTTCCGCCGCTGGCTGCTGCACTGCAACCACGAGCTGGCAGATCTGATCGAATCCCTGATCGGACCGGGCTTTAAGAAGGATGCGATGGAACTGGAGAAGCTCGGCGCGCTTGTCGATGACGCTTCCGTTCTGCAGTGCCTGCTTGATGTCAAGAACAGCAGAAAGACTGAGCTGAAAGATTATCTTGCAAAAACACAGGGAATCGTGCTGGATGACAATTCCATTTACGATATCCAGATCAAGCGTCTGCACGAGTACAAGAGACAGCAGATGAATGCGCTGTATGTCATCCACAAATATTTCGAGATCAAGGCAGGAAAGAAGCCGACCCGTCCGATCACTGTGATTTTCGGCGCCAAGGCAGCCCCGGCTTACGTGATTGCAAAGGATATCATTCACTTGATCCTCTGCCTGTCCGAGCTGATTGCAAATGATCCGGAGGTATCTCCGTACTTAAAGGTTGTGATGGTAGAAAATTACAATGTCACGCTGGCTGAAAAGCTGATCCCGGCGGCAGATATCCATGAGCAGATTTCCCTTGCTTCCAAGGAGGCATCCGGAACATCCAACATGAAGTTCATGTTAAACGGTGCGGTAGCGATCGGAACCATGGACGGTGCAAATGTGGAGATGCATCAGTTTGTCGGCGACGACAACATTTACATCTTCGGTGAGTCCTCCGAGGAAGTCATCAAGCACTACGAGAAGGCGGATTATGTGTCCAGAAGCTACTATGAGAATGATGCGAACATCAAGCGTGCAGTGGACTTTATCGTCAGCGACGAGATGATGGCAGTCGGATGCAGAGAGAACTTAGAGCGTCTTTACAACGAACTTCTGAACAAAGACTGGTTCATGACGCTTCCGGATTTCGAGGACTATGTGGCAACCAAGGAGCGCATCTATGCGGATTATGAAGACCGCATGGCGTGGGCGAAGAAAATGCTCATCAACATCAGCAAAGCCGGATTCTTCTCCTCTGACCGTACGATCGCACAGTACAATGAGGACATTTGGCATCTGTAAAACCAGGGAAAACCGCCCGGAAGAAAAAGCTTGCTTCAAAATTTATATATTTCTTTCACAGAGAGGAGTGCCGCAAGGCGCTCCTTTTTGTATGAAAACAGTGGAAACAGAGAAAATGCTGTACAAAATCCAGCGACCGGCATATTGTATAAAGTCCGCGGGTTCTTTATAATAAGAAAAAGACAGGGCAGCAGTCCGGAAAACAAGAAGGAACTCTGCCCGGAAATGGAGAAAATGATGCGTTATATTGATATGCATTGTGATACATTGGGAAGCGCGTTAGCGCAGAAAACAGAGACGTTTCTGGAACTTGATCACACGATGGTAGATGGACTGCGCCTGCAGCAGGCAGAGGCAGGTGCGCAGTTTTTTGCGATGTTTCTGCCGCAGAGAAATGATCCGGACTGGTTCGGCTTAGAAGAGATGCCGCCGGCGGAAGCACTCATGAGGAAAATGTATGCCATTTTCTGCCATACCATGGAGCAGTGCAGCGACCGGTTTGCCGCGGCGCACAACGCGGAGGAATTGAAGCAGAATCAGGATGCTGGGAAAATATCGGCGTTTCTCACGATTGAGAACGGTGCTCTGATTGATGGGAAAATGGACAAAATCCGGGAAATTTACGATCTCGGCGTAAGACTTGTGACACTGACCTGGAATGACGACAACTGTCTGGGACACTGCCATTCCCAAAAGCCGGAGGAGATGAGCTGTGGGCTGACCGGATTTGGAAAAGAGGCAGTGCGCTATATGCAGGAACTGGGAATCTTAGTCGACGTCTCCCATTTATCCGACGGAGGTTTCCGGGATGTCGCAGAAGCGTCCAGGCGAAGCGGCGTGCCATTCGTGGCATCACATTCCAACTGCCGGGCACTGGCGCCGGCAACGCGCAATCTTACTGACGCAATGATCCGCGAACTGGCAGAGTGCGGCGGAGTGGCGGGACTGAATCTGGAACCGACCTTTCTGAATGAGGACGAGACGGATAAGGTGAGCCGTATCGAACGCATCTGCGACCACGCAATGCATCTGATTGACAGGGGCGGTATCGAATGTGTGGGACTCGGTACGGATTTTGACGGAATCTCAGGCGAATTTGAGATCAGTGACTGCACGAAGCTGCCGCTGCTTTTCGATGCGCTGCGAAAGAGAGGACTCTCCGAAGACGCCGTGGAGCAGATTGCCTATCAAAACACGGCGCGCGTGATTCGGGACGGCATGAGATAGAAAAGTCATGTACCTGGAAGATATCGCCTGTTGCAGCGGGAAATCACCTTGCGGGGAAGGAAAATATCGTTTATACTTTTTGGTGGCTTCATTATAGTAAAAAGAGGAATTAAGATGAGAAGACGAATGGAAATCAATCACCATAGAACATACAGGGGAAAAGCGGCGGTGTTTTTGCTTGTGACAGCGGCGCTTCTTGCCGGATGTGCGAGCGAGCGCACGGAGGATGAACTTTCCTACCGCAAGATTGGCATAGAGAGCATGCAGAGCGGGGATTATGAGGGGGCACTGGCGGCATTTGACGGCGCGCTTGCGTGCTGCACCGGAAAAATTACCGACCTGGAGATCGACATCTGCTATTACAAGGCGGCAGCACAGTATGCCTCACAGGACACAGCGGGCGCGCTTGAGACGTACAACGCCATGATCGACTATGACGGGAAGAACGCCAACGCTTACTATCTGCGCGGATGTTTAAAGCTCGGCACCGGGGATACGGACGGGGCGAAGCAGGATTTTGCGGACGCAGTCAAGTACAATCATTCGGATTACGAGCTTTATATCAACATTTACAAGAATCTTGCCGCCTATGATCTGGCGGAGGACGGCACGGCGTACTTAAACGACGCGTTTTCCATCAAGGGAAACGATGCGAAGAGTCTTGCATACAGAGGGGAGATTTACTACCTGTTGGGGCAGTATGACAACGCAATCAAAGAATTAACGTCCGCGATCGATGCGGGCAGTGCGGAGGCGAATCTGACGCTTGCGCAGGTATATGAGGCAAAGCAGGACACGGCGAACGCGCAGACGTATTATCAGGCTTATGTGGATGCGGGTGTCGCGGATTCGGAAGCGATGAATGCATTGGCGGAGATTGAGATGGGCAAGCTGAATTATAGCGGTGCGCTCTCCTATATCGAGCAGGGGCTTTCGATGGAGAGTGTTCCGAACCGGCGCGCGCTGCTGCAGAACCAGATTATCTGCATGGAGTATACCGGAGATTTTGCGGGAGCCTATGAGGTGATGACCGCTTATACAGCCGCGTACCCTGATGATGCGGAGGCACTGCGCGAATACACATTCTTAAAAAGCCGGGTGGACGCGCCGGCAGGCACAGAAGTGCAGGGTGAAGTGGTCGTGACGGAGGATACCGGAACGGACGGAACCGATGCAGGAACCGACGCCGGAACAGATGGAACAGACGGAGCAGACGCCGGAACGGACGGAGCAGACGTCGGAGCGGACGGAGCGGATGCCGGGACGTCAGATGGAAGCGGAGACAGTGGACAGTAGAAAAGGAGCAGCATGGCAGAAATTATTGAATTGGAAGATCAGATCGAAAAGGTGATTCTGGTCGGTGTGAGCGAGCAGGATGGGGATGATGCCGAGGATTCTGTGGCAGAACTGGCGGAGCTTGTCAAGACAGCGGGAGCCGTCGTGGCCGGCACACTGATCCAGAAGAGGGAACTGATGCACCCGGGCACCTATGTGGGCACCGGAAAAGTGGCGGAGATTGCGGCGATGATCGCGGAGCGGGGCGCGACCGGCATCGTCTGTGACGATGAACTTTCACCGGCACAGCTTAAGAACTTAGAGCAGATGCTGGACACCAAGGTGATGGACCGCACGCTGATTATCCTGGATATCTTTGCGGCGCGCGCCACGACGAGCGAGGGAAAAATACAGGTGGAACTGGCGCAGTTAAAATACCGCCTCAGCCGTCTGACCGGTCTCGGGCGTTCGATGTCCAGACTCGGCGGTGGAATCGGAACGAGGGGACCTGGTGAGAAAAAGCTGGAGATGGACAGACGTCTCATCAAAGACCGCATCGCGCAGCTGAACCGGGAGCTGAAGGAGGTGCGGCAGCACCGTGAGATCACACGCGCGAAGCGCACGAGAAACGGGATGCCCGTGGCGGCGATCGTCGGCTACACGAATGCCGGAAAGTCCACACTGTTGAACCGGCTTACCGATGCCGGGGTGTTAGAGGAGGACAAGCTGTTTGCCACACTTGACCCGACAACGCGCGTCCTGGAACTTCCGGGCAGACAGGAGATCCTTCTGACGGATACGGTCGGTTTTATAAGGAAGCTGCCGCACCATCTGATCGAGGCGTTTAAGAGTACGCTCGAGGAGGCAAAATACGCAGACTACATTCTGCATGTGGTGGATGCTTCCAACCCGCAGCACGAGAAACAGATGCACATTGTCTATGACACGCTCTATCAGCTGGACATCCGGGAAAAGACGGTTATCACGCTCTTTAACAAGCAGGACGCGGTGACGGAGCGGGAGCCGCTGCATGATATGAGGGCGGATCATACCCTGGCGGTCTCTGCGCGGGAGGGAACGGGGTTAGACGAGTTAAAAGAACTGCTCGCGGAACTTCTGCGCGAGAACAAAGTCCTGATCGAGCGGACCATCGCCTATGCGGATGCCGGAATACTGCAGCAGATCAGAAAGCAGGGAGAACTTCTGGAGGAGGATTACCGCCCGGAGGGGATCTATGTGAAGGCGTATGTGCCGTTGGAATTGTATGGAAAACTGTAGGCGGATATGATAAGATGAATTCATACAATGGAGGAAAAAAAGATGACCATATTGATCAAAAATGGACGCGTAATCAATCCTGCCACCGGAACGGATGAGATACTGGATGTTCTGGTGGAGAATGGGCTTGTGGCCAGAACCGGGAAGAGTATCAAGGGAAAATGCGACCGCGTGATTGATGCCAAGGGCTGCTTTGTCATGCCGGGTTTTATTGACATGCATGTGCATTTAAGAGATCCGGGATTTGAGCAGAAGGAGACAATCGAGACAGGCGCAAGGGCAGCAGTGCACGGCGGATTTACAACGATTCTCGCCATGCCGAACACCAAGCCGGTCGTGGATAATCCGGATGTTGTGAACTATGTGCACAACAAGGCAAAGACCGTGGGCGCTGCCAATGTGCTGCAGGTCGGTGCGGTGACGAAGGGACAGCAGGGAAAGGAGCTTTCCAACATCGAGGGCATGGTGAAAGCCGGAATTCCTGCCATCAGTGAGGATGGCAAATCCGTCATGAATGCACAGCTTTACAGAGAGGCGATGGAGCTTGCAGCGAAGTACAACATTGCGGTGCTCGCTCACTGCGAGGACATCAATCTCGTCAACGGCGGTGTCATGAATGAGGATGCCAACGCCAGAGAGCTTGGACTTGGCGGCATCACAAATTCCGTGGAGGACATCATCATTGCCAGAGACATCATGTTAAGCCGGGATACCGGGGCGAGACTGCACTTGTGCCACTGCTCCACGAAGGATTCTGTCAGTATGGTCAAGCATGCCAAGATGGAGGGAATCCATGTGACGGCGGAGGTGTGCCCGCATCATTTTACATTGACATCCGATGATATAAGGAAGATCGAGCCGACCGTGGATACGGAGAAAAAAGTGGCGATCGAGGCGGATGCGGACACGAATTACAAGATGAATCCGCCGCTGCGCACGAAGGAGGATGTACAGGCATTAAAAGAGGGACTGCGGGATGACGTGATGGACGTGATCGCAACCGACCATGCGCCGCACACGTTTGAGGACAAGAATACCTCCATGAAATCCGCGCCGTTCGGTATTGTGGGTCTTGAGACCGCCGCATGCCTAACGTACACGGAGCTTGTGCTCGGCGGCTATCTGACGCCGATGCAGATGGCGGAGAAGATGAGCTACAACCCGGCGAAGATCATCGGAATCGACAAGGGAGACATTGCGCCGGGAAAGGTCGCAGACATCGTTATTTTTGATCCGGACGAGACATACGTGATCGATAAGAATACATTTTTCAGCAAGGGCAGAAATACCCCGTTTGACGGCAGAAAAGTCACCGGTAAAGTGCGAATGACACTTGTGAACGGACAAGTGGTATATGAAGATAAGGAAAAATAAAAGATCATGCATACAACACAGCAGAAATTTGAAGAGACGGCAATCATAATCAAACAGGAAGAGATTGCGGATGATATTTACAGCATGTGGCTGCACACCGAGCAGATCGCGGCGCATGCAAAGGCAGGGCAGTTTGTATCGGTCTACTGTAAGGAAGGCAGCAGGCTGCTCCCGAGACCGATCAGTATCTGTGAGATCGACAGAAAGGACGGCGCGCTCCGTCTGGTATACCGCGTGGCGGGAAAGGGAACCGAAGAGTTTTCTTCCATGCACACCGGTATGCAGCTTAAGGTGATAGGACCACTCGGCAACGGCTTTCCGAAGCAGGAGAAAAAGGCATTTTTAATCGGCGGCGGCATCGGGATTCCGCCGATGTTAGAACTGGCGAAGGAGTTAAATTGTGAGAAACAGATCGTGCTTGGATACAGGGACGAACTGTTTTTGCTGGATGAGTTCCGCAAGCAGGGCGGGGTCTATATTGCAACGGAGGACGGCAGTGCGGGAACGGAGGGCAATGTGCTCGACGCCATCCGCGAGAACGGGCTGACCGCGGATGTGATCTACGCCTGCGGACCGCTTCCGATGCTCCGCGCCTTAAAGGAGTATGCCGCAAAGGAAGGCATCGAATGTTGGATCTCCATGGAGGAGCGCATGGCGTGCGGCATCGGCGCCTGCCTTGCCTGCGTCTGCAAGTCCACAGAGAAGGATGCGCACTCCAACGTGAAGAACAAGAGAGTCTGTAAGGAAGGACCGGTATTTCGGGCAGAGGAGGTGGATTTCTGATGAATCTTGGCATTGATCTGTGCGGTGTCGCACTGAAGAATCCGGTTATGACGGCATCCGGCACGTTCGGTTCCGGGGAGGAGTATTCGGAGTTCGTCGATTTGAATAAGCTGGGAGCAGTTGTGACCAAGGGTGTTGCGAATGTGCCGTGGGAAGGAAATCCGACGCCGCGTGTGGCGGAGGTCTACGGCGGCATGCTCAATGCGATCGGTTTACAGAATCCGGGCATTGATCTGTTCATTGACAGAGACATTCCGTTCCTCAAAAAATATGACACGAAGATCATCGTCAATGTCTGCGGACATACGACGGAGGAATACATTGATGTGGTGGAACGCCTCTCCGACCAGCCGGTAGATCTGCTCGAGATCAATATTTCCTGCCCGAATGTAAAGGAGGGCGGTATTGCGTTCGGACAGAATCCGAAGATGGTCGAAGAAGTCACAAAAGAGATGAAACGCCATGCAAAGCAGCCGGTCATCATGAAGCTTTCCCCGAATGTCACCGACATCACGGAGATGGCGCGTGCAGCGGAAGCGGGTGGTGCGGATGCACTCTCCATGATCAATACGATCACAGGAATGAAGATTGATATTCACAGAAGATGCTTTGCGCTGGCAAACCGCACGGGCGGTATGTCTGGTCCGGCAGTGCATCCGGTCGCGGTGCGCATGGTCTACCAGAGTGCGCAGGCGGTAAAGATTCCGATTATCGGAATGGGCGGAATCCAGACGGCGGAGGATGCCATCGAGATGATTCTTGCCGGTGCGACCGCAGTCTCGGTCGGTACGGCGAACTTCTATCATCCGCATGCGACGGAGGAGATCGTTGACGGAATCCGTGCCTACATGGAGCGCTATCAGGTGGAGGATATCCGGGAGCTGATCGGAGCCGTCCACGACCGGTAGGATCCGTCAGGCATCGAGAGTATCAGAGTTACGCTGGGAGATGGATTCTTAAGGTGAGAGAAAAAATATTTAACATTATTCAGATTGGAGATAAGAGTAACAGGGTCAGCCGTGCGTTCGATATTTTTATCACGATTACGATTGTCTCCAATATTCTGGTTACATTTTTACAGACGTTTGAGGAACTGGACTTTCTGTCCGGTTTCTTTTTCGCGGTGGAGGTCATCACGCTGCTCATTTTTTGCGTGGAGTATGTGCTCCGTATCTGGACGGCGGATCTTTTATATCCGGGAATGCGCAAATGCCGTGCCAGACTGCACTTTCTGGTGTCTTTTGACGGTGTGGTGGACATTCTGACCATTGTTCCGGTGTTCTTTTTGTCCGGATTTGTGATTTTTCGGATGCTAAGGGTGGCAAGAATCTTTCATCTCTTCCGGCTGAATGCAAGATATGATTCATTTAATGTCATCACGACGGTCCTGTACGAGAAGCGGAACCAGATCATCTCCTCGGTGTTTATCGTGGTGATCCTGATGCTTGCGAGCAGTCTGTGCATGTACAGTGTGGAGCATGACGCGCAGCCGGAAGTGTTCCGCAATGCATTCAGCGGCGTCTGGTGGAGCATGTCAACGCTTCTTACGGTCGGATACGGTGATATTTATCCGATCACAACGCTGGGGCGCCTGATGGCAATCTGCATTGCGTATCTCGGCGTCGGCGTGGTAGCGATCCCGACCGGTATCATCAGCGCCGGATTCGTGGAGCAGTATCAGAGAAAGAGCAGCATCTCAAATATCCGGGATGCGGACATCAAGGAGATTGCGGAGATTTTTGTGGACAGGAAATATGCGGGAAAGACCGTGGGAGAAGTGCAGGATGAGCAGCAGCTGACGGTGTTTTTAATCCTGCGCGACGATTTATCCATCCTGCCGCAGAAGGACACGATCTTAAAGTTAAATGACATTATTGTGATACGCGAGAGAAAAGATGTATCGTAGAGGAGGCATTCGTATGTGGATTTTCTATGCGTTTGGTTCTGCGTTGTTTGCGGGACTTACGTCGATTCTGGCAAAATGCGGCATCCGCCATACAGACTCGGATGTGGCGACGGCGATCCGCACGATCGTGGTTCTCATTTTTTCGTGGATTATGGTGTTTGTCGTGGGGGCACAGGACGGCATTGCGGCTGTATCCGGTAAGACATGGCTGTTTCTGATTCTCTCCGGGCTTGCGACGGGAGCATCCTGGCTGTGCTATTTTCATGCCTTACAGGCAGGTGACGTGAATAAGGTGGTTCCGATTGATAAGTCCAGTACAATTCTGACCATTGTGCTGGCGTTTCTTTTTTTGGGAGAGGAAGTCAGCGTGCTTAAGATCGTGTGCGTCATCTTAATCGGCGCCGGTACCTTTCTTATGATCCAGAAGAAGGAGACGGAAAAGAGCGAGGGGCAGGAGAAAAAGAGCTGGCTTTTGTACGCCTGCCTATCCGCCGTTTTTGCAAGTCTCACTTCGATTCTCGGCAAGATCGGCATCGAGGGACTCAATTCCAATCTCGGAACGGCAATCCGGACGGCGGTGGTGCTCTTGATGGCATGGATCATGGTATTTGCGAAGGGCAAGCAGAAGGAGATTGGCAGGATTGACAGGAGGGAACTTGGATTTATCTGTCTGTCGGGACTTGCAACCGGCGGTTCCTGGCTCTGCTATTATAAAGCGCTGCAGGACGGACTTGCGAGCGTGGTAGTGCCGATTGATAAATTGAGCATTCTTGTCACAATTGCTTTTTCCTATCTGGTATTCCATGAGAAGCTGACGAAAAAGGCGGCGTTTGGTCTTGTGCTGATTGTGGCGGGAACACTTCTCATGATTCTGTAACGGTTGTCAATAATATATGCCCATTAGCAGCTTGCCTGAGCATTAAAAAAATGATATAATTTTCTGAAATGTTGACAGAAATTACATTTTGATATTCTAAAATGTTGATTAAAAACAATAACAGGAATAAAATTCATTGATTTGAGGTGCTTTATGCTGAAAAGAAAAGCGACGGCTTACATTAAAAACTGGATGGATACAAAGGATAAAAAGTGCTTGGTTGTTCAGGGTGCCAGACAAACAGGGAAAACATATATCATCGAACGATTTGCGGAGGAAAACTTTGAGGAACTGCTTGAAATTAATTTTAAGCAGATGCCTTCGGCAATGGATATTTTTGCCGGAGATCTTACAGTAGACAATATGATTATGGCTATGCGTTTTCGCTTTCCGGAAAGAAAAATTGTTCCCGGAAAAACTTTAATTTTTCTGGATGAAATTCAGGAATGCCAGGAGGCAATTACATCGCTTAAGTTCTGGGCGATAGATAACAGATATGATGTGGTTGCCTCAGGATCACTTCTGGGAATTGATTATAAACGTGCGTCTTCCTATCCTGTCGGCTATGTTGATTATCTGAGAATGTATGGCATGGATTTTGAAGAATTTCTTTGGGGAATGGGAGTTTCCGAAGATATGATAGAGAATCTTTGTGGATATTTACATTCAAAGACAGTGATACCTGAGGCGATTCATTCGCAGATGATGAATTATTACAGACAGTATGTTGCAACAGGCGGTATGCCGGAAGTAGTACAGAAATATATAGATATAAAGGATTTCAGAGAAGTTGACAGGGTTCAAAGAAATCTCTTACAGGGATACCAGTATGATATAGCACATTATGCAACTGCTGAAGAAAAGGTAAAGGCAGAAAAATGTTATCTCTCGCTTGCAAAGCAGCTATTAGATAAGGAAAACCATAAATTTCAGTATAAAGAAATTGAGCATGGCGGAAGGGCACAAAAGTATTATTCAAGTGTTGAATGGCTGCTTCGAGCAGATATGGTGCAATTATGCAAACGGGTGACGGATGTCAGATTTGATTTGGATGATTATGCAAGAGACGACTTTTTCCGGGCATATACAACTGATTTATCACTGCTGATGGCGATGAAGGATTTTTCTTTAAAACAGCATATTGTAGAAAATACATTAGCTGGAAACTCAAAAGGCGGTATCTATGAATGTGCAATAGCAGATGCTCTTTATAAGAAGGGATATCAGATATACTTCTATAAAAATGACACAACGAAAAGAGAAATCGATGTTATCATCCAGAAAGACGGGAGCGTGGTTCCTATCGAAGTCAAGAGCGGAAATACCCGGGCAAATTCATTAAAATGGCTTATGAAGAATAACAAAGATATATCTTACGGATACAAATTTGCGGATGGCAATATAGGTGTGAGCGAGGAGGGAATCATTACGTTGCCGCTGTATATGATTGCGTTTATTTAAAAAGTTAATTAAGTACGGGAAGCCGTGTAAAGCGGATAATGACCGGGAACTGGATACGGTGGATCTGGAGCAGATTCTTCTTCGTGATCGGGAACTGCTTACGGTGGAAGATATTGAACGGGTTGCAGGGCACTTCCGGAGTAAGATTCATACAGAAAAAGCCAAACTTGAGGAAGAGACAAAGAAGCCACTGACCAATGTTGCGTTTAATCGGTTCGGCGGAGGCGAAAAAGCAATGGCCATGGATGTGCCGCTGTTTGGAGCGGTAAATGCATAATACAAGAAGGCAGACAATAAAGACCATCCCAGGATTATTGCACTGGATAAAGAATATGCACGGCTTGCTGGTTTTGGGTACAGAATGCTGGTCATAATTCCAATACTGACCAGCCGGATGAAGTAAACAGACTTATAGAAAGATTTATCAGCGAGATAGATAGGAAAGCAATCTGGTAATATGTCAAGCTAATTTTTGAAATGATTTTGATATGTATTTCAGAAAAAAGGGTAACTTTAACAGAGATGGCTTTGATGCCTTTTTTCAATGAATGGAAATACAAAATCAAAAGTTGCAGGGATAGATGATCAAATGGGGTCTTCCGTTAATCGGTCAACGGGTATATACTCGCATTAACCGAATTGGTCAACGGAGGCAGCTTATGAATGAAAAATTTTATGCATTGCCGGAAGAAAAACAATCGCAAATATTAAATGCTGCATATAAAGTATTTGCAACGAATCAATATAAAAAGGCACCAACCTCAGAAATTGCGGCAGAAGCAGGAATATCCAAGTCACTTTTGTTTCATTATTTTCATAACAAGCAGGAGCTATATCTTTTTCTATGGAAGCATGCAGCGGATTTAACAAAAAAGTACATGCGTCAATATAAGGTATATGAAACAGATGATTTTTTTTGAAACCGAGCCCGATATTCAATCCATCATCCAACCGGATGTACAGGATGCTGCAAAAAAGACATTGGAATTGCTTTTGTCAATTTTGAATTTCGATTTCATCCGTAAGGATATAGAGTTTGTTCGTATATACAAAGAAATTTTATATGCTTCAGAAGGGATGCTTAAATATTGGTACAGAACAGGAAATTATGATGTAACAGCTTTTGAGCAGGAATATCTGGAAATGATAAATCATTGGGAAATAGTTTATGGAAAAGGGATGGAAAATGACCGAAAACAGTTATAAGACACCCTGTGGCTGCATCCATTATTTTGTAAATATAATAGACAAGCAGAAAATTACGTTAGTGTTTTTGCTTCCAATTTGGATTAGCTGATTTCACTGCTGCATACATAGCGGCTCTATACTGTCCTTCATATTGTTCTAAAGTCCATGTACCACTTAAAC
>JABLTO010210508.1_pt1 | contig 27282 bp, 22 predicted proteins | sample 7160091 | NCBI WGS metagenome assembly JABLTO01 (sample SAMN14651225, study PRJNA627086) | human gut metagenome | isolation source: feces | host: Homo sapiens
GCCTGCGGAAGAAACCGCAGGCAAATTTACAAACCGGAGTGCCGAAAGCTTAATTCAAAAGTATAAGCTTGCAAAAGCACTTGCTGTCAGATATCAGCAATTCATAAGTCTTTCTGAGGTAACTGCGAAAATAGTCGTTGTTAAGATTTTGTTATCTGTCATGTTGTTTACGAAATAAATCATTTCGGTTACCTCCTTCTTTTTATATTTTGACATTAACTTATTTGACTATACGCCTTTTTTAAGAAGCTGTCAAGTATACTTTTCATCTATCTGAATAATCGGGTAAAAATTTTCGCCCATAGACTGTATTTTTTCGCTTAAAAGCTGTTTTAACTCCTCGTCGGAGAGGGGAAAACGGTAGGGCTTTACCACATCGAAAATGATATTTGTGTGGGTGGGTCCTTTTACCGTGCGGAAATCGTGCAGGGTCAGAACCGGATCGATATTTCTTAAAATACCGCAGATCTTTTCTTTCAGGTCATTGACCTCCGGGTCATGAATACAGATGGGGTCCATATGAATGACCGCCTCACAGTGCAGTTCTTTTTTCAGTTTCCGTTCAATGTTGTCAATGGTGTCGTGCAGGGCAAGGATATCCCCATCGGCAGGTACTTCTGCGTGCAGGGAAATGATGACGCGGCCGGGGCCGTAATTATGTACCATTAAATCATGGAAACCTAAAATGTCCTCGTAGGAATAAACGATTTCGCCAATCCTTTTGACAAATTCCGGGTCGGGAGCTTCGCCAAGCAGCGGATTGATGGTATCCCTTGCGGCGGAAAGCCCTGTCGTGAAAATAAAGATGCCTACCAGAATACCGCACCAGCCGTCCAGATCAATGTGGGCGTAGCGGGAAAGCAGGGTGGTGAAAAGCACGGCGGAGGTTGCCACCATATCACTTAGGCTGTCCTTTGCAGTTGCCATCATGGCTTCACTGTGTATTTTTCTGCTGATGCTTTTATTATATAAGTACATGTAGCCCTTCACCAGAATGGAAAGCAGCAGACAGAGGATAATCAGAGGATGAAAAGCGGTTTCCACCGGGTGGAACAGTTTATCCACAGAGCTTTTTAAGAGCTCAAATGCCATGATTAAAATGGCGGCGGCAACCGCAAGACCGGACAGGTATTCCATTCTGCCGTGCCCGTAAGGGTGGTCGGGGTCGGGCTTCTGACCGGCTAACTTGAATCCTATCAGTGTAATGACGGAGGAAGCCGCATCGGATAAGTTGTTGAAGGCATCCGCCGTAATGGCAATGGAGTGGCTTACGGAACCGGCAATGAACTTCCCGGCAAATAAAAGCAGGTTAAAGAAAATGCCGACTGCGCCGCTTAAAATACCGTAGCGCTGTCTGACCTCGGGAGAGGAAGTGTCCTCCCGGTTTTTAATAAAAAATTTAGACAGCAGAGTTATCATGAGAAAATCCCCTTTATGTAAAAGTATATTTCATCTATTTTATGTCAATAGCCTAAAAAAAACAATTCTTTTCTTGCATGTTTTGCAAAGAAAAGGTATAATTTTTGCGATGTAAACAACAAATATATAACAATCAGAAAAGAGGAGCAAGCAATCATGAGTAAAAAACCGGTTGTATTAATGATTTTAGACGGCTATGGCCTGAATGATAATAAGAACGGCAATGCCATTGCCATGGCAGATACCCCTGTCATGGACAAGCTGATGGCGGAAAATCCTTTTGTAAAGGGACTGGCAAGCGGCATGGCGGTAGGACTTCCCGAAGGACAGATGGGCAACTCCGAAGTCGGTCATATGAATATGGGTGCGGGACGTATCGTATACCAGGAACTGACCCGTATCACCAAGGAAATCCAGGACGGCGATTTCTTTGAAAATCCGGCGCTCTTAAAGGCTATGGAAAACTGTAAGAAGAACCATTCCGCCCTGCACTGCATGGGACTTCTTTCCGACGGCGGTGTGCACAGCCATATCACTCATTTATACGGCCTTTTGGATATGGCAAAGAAGAACGGCATCGAAGAAGTGTATGTACACTGCTTCTTAGACGGCAGAGATACCCCTCCCGCAAGCGGTAAGGAGTTCTTAGAGGCGCTGCAGAAGGAAATGGACAACAAGGGTGTCGGCAAAATCGCTTCCATCATGGGCCGCTACTATGCAATGGACAGAGACAACAACTACGACAGAGTAAAGCTTGCGTACGACGCCATGGTAAAGGGCGAAGGCGTACAGGCAGAGTGTCCGTTCTGCGCAATCAAGGCTTCTTACGATAAGGAAGTAACCGATGAATTCGTAGTACCCGCCGTTGTGGCAAAAGACGGCAGGGCAATCGGTACCGTTAAGGACCACGACTCCGTTGTATTCTTCAACTTCCGTCCCGACAGAGCAAGAGAAATCTCCAGAGCATTCTGTGAGGATACCTTTGATAAGTTTGAAAGAGGAGACAGAAAGGATATCGTATTCGTAGCCTTTACCGATTACGACCCGACCATCCCCAACAAGGAAGTGGCATTCCACAAGGTAGCTATTACCAACACCTTCGGTGAGTATCTTGCCGCTCACAAGATGACCCAGGCGCGTATTGCCGAAACCGAAAAATATGCACACGTAACCTTCTTCTTCAATGGCGGTGTAGAGCAGCCCAACGAAGGTGAGGACAGAATTTTAGTACATTCTCCCAAGGTTGCAACCTATGACTTAAAGCCGGAAATGAGCGCTTACGAAGTATGCGACAAGCTGACCGGCGCCATCAGAAGCGGCAGCTATGATGTTATTATCATCAACTTCGCAAACCCCGACATGGTAGGACATACCGGTGTTATCCCCGCAGCCGTAAAGGCAATCGAAGTTGTGGATGAATGTGTAGGAAAGGCAGTAGCCGCAGTAGACGATATGGATGGCGTACTCTTTATCTGTGCGGACCACGGAAATGCAGAGCAGATGATTGATTATGAAACCGGCGAACCTTATACCGCTCATACCACCAATCCGGTTCCGTTCATCCTGCACAACTATGACAAGTCCTATACCTTAAGAGAGGGCGGCTGTCTGGCAGACATCGTTCCTACCTTGATTGAGATTATGGGTATGGAGCAGCCGAAGGAAATGACCGGCAAATCCCTTCTTATTAAGAAATAAAATAAGAAATTACAACCGTTCTGTGTGAAAGACGGGTAATAAATTACAGAAATCGTGGCATACTGACTAAAAAAGGAGGTATGCCATGATTTCGTTTAAAAAGATTATCGAAGTGCACGGAAGGGAAATCTTAGATTCCAGAGGAAATCCTACCGTGGAAACAGAAGTAGTGGTAGAAGATGTGGAAACCGGATGCCGTTATATGGGACACGCATCCGTACCGTCGGGAGCAAGCACCGGACGGTTTGAGGCAGTGGAACTGCGGGACGGCGAAGAGCGGTATTTCGGTCTCGGTGTGGAGCATGCGGTGCAGAATATCAATGAGAAAATAAAGCCGCTTTTAATCGGAAAGAACGTACTTGACCAGAGTGAAATAGACCGCTTGCTCATTGCGGCGGACGGCACGGACAACAAGGCAAACTTAGGCGCCAATGCGACTCTTGGTGTATCCATGGCATGCGCCAGGGCGGCAGCCGCTTCTTTAAAACTTCCTCTGTACCGGTATCTCGGCGGCAGCCGTACCATTTTGATGCCAACTCCCATGATGAATATCTTAAATGGCGGAAAGCATGCCGCCAACACGGTGGATTTTCAGGAATTTATGATTGCACCGGTGAGCGCACAAAGCTTTAAGGAAGCCCTGCGCATATGTGCGGAGATTTACCATAATTTAAAAGGCATCATTACCGGGAAAGGACTTTCCGCAGGTATCGGGGATGAAGGCGGCTTTGCGCCCAATCTGCCCGATGCGGAAGCAGCGCTGGACCTATTGGTGGAAGCCATCAAGGCCTCCGGCTATGAACCGGGTGCGGATGTGCAGATTGCCATAGATGTGGCAAGCAGCGAGCTGTATCAGGAAAAGACCGGCATGTACCATTTCCCCGGTGAGAGTATGCAGAAGGGGGAGGAAATCATCCGGGATGCCGCAGAGATGATTGCTTACTATGAAAGACTTCTGGATAAGTATCCTATTTTCTCCATAGAGGACGGTTTGGCGGAGGATGACTGGGAAGGCTTCCGCACCATGACGGAGCGCATCGGCAGACGGGTGCAGCTTGTGGGTGACGATTTGTTTGTGACCAATGTCAAACGCCTGGATGCCGGCATCAAGCTGAACGCAGCCAATGCCATTTTAGTGAAAGTAAACCAGATTGGTACGCTTTCGGAAGCCTTTGATGCAGTGGATATGGCAATGCGCAACGGCTACCGTGCCGTGATTTCCCACCGTTCCGGCGAAACGGAGGATACCATCATTGCGGATATTGCCGTAGCCTTAAATGCCGGACAGATTAAAACGGGCGCCCCATGCCGCTCCGACCGTGTGGCAAAGTACAACCGGCTTTTACAGATAGAAGAGGAAGTGGGTGCATCGGCGGTTTACGGCGTACTGACAAAATAATTTTATAAACAGCCGGAGAGCATATGGATGCAGCAGACTGTAAGCAGGCAGCCTGCTGCTTTTACAAATATACAAAAAGAATATTTATGCTTAAATACATGATAAATATAAATTTTAATACAATATATGTGAATATATTGCAAAAAAACAAGAAAAATATACATTTGAAATACTGAAATACGCATACAGGATTTATATGGAAACGAAAAGATACTTGATTTTACGGCAAAAAAATGCTATTCTACTACGTGCATGGATGAAAAATCTATTACGGATACACCATAATGGAGTGGGTAATAAATGTTACCCGCTTTTTTTGTGAAAAGACGAATTCCGAAAGGCAGTGGCAGATGCTCAGAAACAAATACGCAAAGGACTACCGGATAGAGGTTTATGACGGAGCAAAGGGGAAAATGAAGGAGAAAGCCGTTTATATCGGACCTCTTTATAGCTTCAGTGACGTACAGCAGTTAAGGATTCTTTCGTTGCGGGAGAGTGCTCTTGCACTTATAAGTATGGTTCTTCTGCTGATCAGTCTTTGGAATTACAGTGCCGTTACCAGACAGATTTATGTGACGGTGCCCATGCTCGGATTATTTGCGGTGGTTTATCTGTTCTTTTCCTCGGCAATGAGTCTTTTGAAACTCACCACACAGTCTTCTTTTAAGAGGGAAGAGAAGGAAAAAAGCCTTGACAGGGCAAAGGGAAGCAGTGTTGCCGGCATCGTCGTATCGGCATTTGCCTTTCTTGCAGCACTTGTCTACGGCATAAAGGTATCTTTCTGTTTTTCCTTTTGGGATTTCTTTTATCTGGCTTCCATGGGGCTGCAGATTGTTTTTTTTGCAGCGGGCTTTTTCTTTATAAAAGACATACAGGTGACGGAGACGGAAAATCCGGAAACGGATAAAAAAGAGGAAACTGCCTGAACACGATATCGGCAGCACAGGCTGTTTGATATAAACACGGAATACCCGCAAGGGATTCCACCATTATCACATAAGGAGGATAAAGTTATGAAAAAAAGTTTTCTGAAGAAGCTCTCTCTCGGTTTAGCAGCCGTTATGACTGTAGCTTCCCTCAGTGCCTGCGGCAAAGACAACACTTCTTCCGACGGCGCTAACACAGAAACAGGCGCTTCTGAATCCACAGAAGTTTCCACATCCACAGGCGCTGATACCTTAGTTGTCGGTAAAGACACCTTCGGTTCCAAGTTCAGCCCTTTCTTTGCGACTCTTGCATATGACCAGGACGTATCCGATATGGTTTCCATCGGTTTACTTGCTTCTGACCGCGAAGGCAATATTGTTATGAAAGGTATTGAAGGCGAAACCATTGCTTACAACGGAACCGACTATACCTATAACGGTATCGCTGACTGTGATGTAACACAGAACGATGACGGTACCGTAGTTTATGATTTTACTTTAAGAGATGATATCAAGTTCTCTGACGGTGAACCTCTTACCGCAGATGACGTTATTTTCTCCATGTATGTATTTGCTGACCCGACTTATGACGGCGCAGCTACCTTCTATACACTGCCTATCAAGGGTATGGAAGATTACAGAAGCGGTATGGACAGCCTTGGCAACATAATTCTTGCCGCAGGCCGTGACAATACCGATTTCACAACCTTCACAGAGGACCAGATGAACGCATACTGGGCTGCTGTTGATGAAGAAGGCGAAAAGTTCGCACAGGATATCGTAGATTACTGCGTAGCAAATTACCCGGATTATCTGGAATCCGTTGGCAACAGTGAAGTGGCTCTCGGTATGTTTGCATGGGGCTTCGGTGATGTAAACGATGACGGCACCGTTCTGACAGGTGCAGGTACCGGTACCGAATACAACATTGCAGATCTGACCATCGCTGACTACTGGACTGAATTACAGGCTAAATATGAAAATGATTTAGTTACCATGTCCGAAACAGAAGCAGCAGGCGACGACCTGTTTGCCATGTTAAACGAAGACTATCCTGAATTTACACAGGGTATTACCACCGGTGATTCCGCTGCCAACATTTCCGGTATCGAAAAGACCGGTGATTACAGCCTGCGTGTTACCATGGATAAGTTTGATGCGGTAGCTATTTATCAGTTAGGCGTAGCCGTAGCACCTCTTCATTACTATGGCGATACCTCCAAGTATGATTATGACAACAACATGTTTGGCTTCACCAAGGGTGATTTAAGCATCGTAAAAGATAAGACCACCCAGCCTTTAGGCGCAGGTCCTTACAAGTTCGACAGCTATGAAAACGGTGTTGTTACTTTCACCGCAAATGAAAATTACTACAAGGGTGAACCCAAGATTAAGACCATTCTGTTCAAGGAAACTCCCGAAAGTGACAAGCTGACGGGTGTAGCATCCGGAACCTTTGATATTTCCGATCCTTCCATGAGCGTGGATGTATTAAAGAATATCAAGAACTACAACTCCAACGGCGAAGTTACCGGTGACGTTCTGACCACTGATTTAGTTGACAACTTAGGCTACGGCTACATCGGTATCAACGCTAACGTAGTTAAGGTTGGCGACGACAAGGCAAGCGAAGCTTCCAAGGATTTAAGAAAAGCATTTGCAACCATCTTTGCAGCTTACAGAGATACCGTTATCAATTCCTACTACGGCGAAATGGCTACTGTAATCCAGTATCCTATGTCCAATACTTCCTGGGCAGCTCCCAAGCCTGCAGACGAAGGCTATCAGATTGCCTACTCTGTAGATGCTGACGGTAACTCCATTTACACAGCAGATATGACTGACGAGCAGAAGTACGAAGCAGCTCTTCAGGCAAGTATCAGCTTCTTCAAAGCAGCAGGTTACACCTTCGATGAAGCGACCGGTAAGTTCACTGCAGCTCCCGAAGGCGCAGAAATGACCTACGAAGTAATTATCCCCGGCGGCGGTACCGGCGACCACCCTGCATTCGGTATTCTGACTGCAGCAAAGGAAGCTTTAGCTACCATCGGTATTACTCTCCAGATTAACGACCCTTCCGATTCCAGCGTATGGAACAACGCACTGGAAGCTAACACTGCTGAAATGTGGGCAGGTGCATGGGTCGCAACCGTTGACCCGGATATGTATCAGGTATACCATTCCGACAATGCTAACGGTAAGGGAACCAACTCCAACCACTACAGCATTGAAGATGCTGATTTAGACGAAATGATTATTGCAGCACGTAACAGTGCAGACCAGTCCTACCGTAAGGCAACTTACAAGGAATGTCTGGAAACCATTCTTGACTGGGGTGTGGAAATTCCTACCTACCAGAGACAGAATGCGGTAGTCATCAGTACCGAACGTGTCAATGTTTCTACCATGACTCCCGATATCACCACCTTCTGGGGATGGACGAACGACATCGAAAAATTAGAGATGAACTAATTGGTGCAAACCAAATCAATATCAGAGCAGGAGTCTGCGTACGCAGGCTTCTGCAACTGATATAATTTTATAGGCGGTGTTTTATGGGAAAGTTTATTGCAAAAAGACTGGCATTCAGTGCGGTTATTTTTTTCTTTGTAACATTTATTATTTATGCATTGGAGTGTAATCTGCCTACCAGCTATGTAGAGCAGACGGCAAGAGAGCTTGCCACCCGTCCCGGTGCAACCAAAAGTGCGCAGGAATGGATTGATGAATTGAATGCTCAGTACGGAATGGACAAGGGTATCGTACAGGGGTACTTTATCTGGCTTGGCAATGCCGTACAGGGTAACTTTGGTGACAGTTGGAGCCAGACGATGCCTGTTCTTAAGCTTTTTGACAAGTGCATCTGGTATAGTTTCGTAATGGGAGCCATCTCCTTTATTCTTGAGATTATAATCGCCATACCGCTCGGTGTAGTGGCTGCGCGTAAACAATATAGTCTGACCGACTATGCCGTCACGGTATTCGGTCTCATTGGTATATCCATGCCCACATTCTTTGTGGCAACCGTATTTAAGTTAATTTTCTCCGTCAAGCTCGGATGGTTTGAATTAGTAGGCATGCAGGGAAGAAACTATGCATCCCTTTCCAGCTTCGGTAAGACCATGGACTTAGCGGCACATCTGGTGCTGCCCATTGCCACCCTTACCGTTGTCAGTGTCGGAGGTCTGATGCGTTACACCAGAACCAACATGCTTGAGGTTCTGAATTCCGACTATATCCGTACCGCAAGAGCCAAGGGCCTGCCGGAAAACAAGGTCATCAGCAGACATGCGTTCCGCAATACCCTCATTCCTCTGGTAACCATGCTCGGCGGTTCCTTACCGGGACTTTTCTCCGGTGCGCTGATTACCGAAACCTTATTCGGTATCCGCGGTATCGGTTTTTATTCCTATTATGCCATGATCGGCGGCGATATTCCTTTCACCATGTTCTATCTGGCATTTGTATCCATCCTGACTCTGCTCGGTAATCTGATTGCAGATATTCTTTATGCGGTGGTTGACCCCCGTGTACGTGTAAATTAGGAGGTCAGTGCGAAATGAGTAAAAAGAATTTCAACGAAGTCTTAAAAGAGAGAGAAGCAAAGAATGAACTGCATAAAGAAGACAAGATGACACTGGACAGCACGGAACGTATCAAGGTCTTAAGCCCGGGACAGCTGGTATTCAAACGTTTCATCAACAACCGTCTGGCTATCGTGGGTTCCGTAGTCCTGATATTCATGTTTGTATTTTCTTTCCTGGTGCCGATTTTTTATCCGTACAGCCAGACACAGATTTTCTACAAATATGACAATTCCGTGATTGATTATGCCATGGCATCCAAGAGAACTGAGTTTTCCCTGTTCTTACTGGATGAAAGCACGGACCTGCATTATTCCGTTAAAAACAATCTGACTTCCACCATCAATAAAATGAATACGGCAGGCGAACAGGAAAGCGCCCTGACCGATACGGACGGCAACAGCTATCTGGTGGAAAAGATGTCAGACCATGTATATTCCCTTCTGAAGGATGAGAGAGAAGAGGTGTGCTTTATCGGAGATGAGACCACCTACGGTACTTATGATTCGATTAAGAAGGAAATTAAGCTTGCCTCCGGAGTGGAAGAAACAGAAGGGGTACAGAGTGCTCTCGAAAAAGCCATTGCCTCCGGAAAGTCCGAATTTAAGGCAGGCGGCGAAACCTTTACTGTAACCGCAGGCAAGAAGAAAACCTATACCGTAAAGAAAAGCGGCGGCGGTATCACTTATACCGGCAGTAAGCTGGGGGCGGATTTTGAAGCAGCCCTGCAGGAGAATATGGACAACAGCCGTTTTACCTTCGGAAATGCGGAATATGTGGTAAACAAGGCTTCCGATGGCGTACATGTATACCGTTTAGGCGACAGCACAGCCCTCGGTTACCTGACCGATTATGTATTTGACAGCTATGACGATACTTTCAAGATCAGCGATGAATTCAAGAAAAATGCCGTGATTGCTTACGTCAGCAAAACCGATTTTGAAGCGGACGGAAACGGATACTATATTGTGGAAGTTCCCGATACCGACGAAATCGAAATTTTTGACAAAGCAAAGGATATCGGGACACCGGTAGCCGCATTTTCCAACCTGGTTATCCGTTCCTACAGCGGTGAAGATGTACTGGGCTTTGCCTTCAAGGAAAAGGTGCATGAAGTCATTGAAGACATGGTGGCACAGAACGTAAGAACCGCAACCTTCGAATGGGAGATTGCCCAGGTAGACGAAAACGGTAACTACACCCTGGATGAAAACGGCAACTATACCACGGAAACAAAAACCGTTACCATAACCGATAAAAACGGTTCCTATGTCATGACCTGCGAACAGGTGGTTTACCTGATCGATATTTTTGCAAAGCCTACCAGAGAGCATGTATTCGGTACGGACGGTGACGGTATGGATGTGCTGGCACGTATGATGTACGGCGGCCGTGTTTCCCTGCTGGTTGCTTTTGTGGTTATCATCATTGAAACAATTTTAGGTGTTATCATGGGTGGTATTGCCGGCTACTTCGGCGGCTGGATTGATAACCTTATCATGAGAATGGTAGATATTTTCTACTGTATTCCTTCCATGCCAATCCTGATTATCATGGGAGCCATGTTCGATGCCATGAAGATGAAGCCTTATGTGCGTGTTATGTGGCTGATGGCGGTACTCGGTATCCTGGGCTGGGCAGGTGTGGCACGTCTCGTCAGAGGTCAGATCCTTTCCTTGCGTGAGCAGGAATTCATGGTAGCGGCAGAGGCCATCGGCTTAAAGACCAGAAGACGTATTTTTAAGCATCTGGTGCCGAATGTTATGCCCCAGCTTATTGTTACGGCAACATCCGGTCTCGGCAGCGTTATTTTAACAGAATCCACTCTTTCCTTCTTAGGTCTTGGTGTAAAGCATCCTCTGGCAACCTGGGGTACCATGATTAACTCCGTATCCACCGCAGAGGCGATGAAGAGCTACACCTATATCTGGGTTCCCGTGGGAATGTTGATCTGTCTTACCGTTATCGCCTTCAACTTTGTGGGTGACGGTCTGCGTGATGCCTTCGACCCGAAAATGAAGAGATAACAATGCGGAGGGATTATAGATTATGTCAGAGCATAAGAGTAAGAAAGCAAATTATATATCCAGTAAAGAATCTGCCAGGATTTCCAGATTTAACCGTAAGCTTACCAAGCGTCTGGAAAAGCAGAGAAACAGAAAGAAGGTAAATCCGGATACTTACATGACCAAAATGCAGGACTCCGGCAATGTAGTGGAATTTGACAATGTCTGCTCCTATTTTTTTACCGATATCGGTACGGTTAAGGCAGTAGACGGCGCCAGCTTTGTGGTGCCGAAATGCTCTACCGTCGGCATTGTAGGAGAGTCCGGCTGCGGCAAATCCGTTACCAGCCTTTCCTTAATGCAGCTTCTGCAGAGACCTCACGGTCAGACCGTAGGCGGAGAAATCCGTTTTAACGTAGGCGAAGGGGACAGCGGAGATGCCATTGACATTGCAAAGGCTCCCAACGAAGTAGTGCAGCATATGCGCGGCAACCGCATGGCTATGATTTTCCAGGAGCCCATGACCAGCTTAAACCCGGTATTCCGCATCGGTTTCCAGGTAGATGAAGTAATTAAGCTTCACAATCCGGAAATGAGCAAGGAAGAGGTGAAGAAGCGTACCTTAGAGATGCTGGAATTAGTCGGCATCGCCAACAAAGAAGGCGTTTACGAGATGTATCCTCACGAGCTTTCCGGCGGTATGCGTCAGCGTATCATGATAGCCATAGCATTGTCCTGTAACCCGGAGCTGATTATTGCCGACGAGCCGACCACTGCACTGGATGTTACCATCCAGGCACAGATTCTGGATCTGTTAAAGGAACTGAAAGACAAGATGAGCAGTTCCATTATGCTGATCACCCACGACCTGGGCGTGGTGGCAAATATGGCGGACTACGTGGTGGTTATGTATGCAGGCCGTGTAATTGAAAGAGGCACCGCAAGGGATATTTTCAGCAATCCCTGCCATCCCTATACCATCGGTCTTATGAAGAGTAAGCCCGTGGTAGGACGTAAGGTAGAAGAGCTTTACAATATTCCCGGCAGTGTACCGAACCCCATTAACATGCCGGATTACTGTTACTTCAAAGACAGATGTGAAATGTGTGTAGAAAAATGCAACGGCAAATACCCGCCCGAAATCAAAATCAGCGATACCCACTCCGTAAGCTGCTATCGTTACTTTGATGAAGGAGAAGTAATGGGATATCCGCAGTCTGTGGATGTGAAGAAGCTGTAGAAAGGTGTGTATGGTATGGATAAAGATAAAAAGCATATACAGGACCCGTTAGTATCCAAAGAAGAATTGGAAAATAAGGATAATCTTTTAATTGTGAAGGATTTGAAGAAATATTTCCCGATAAAGAAAAGCATCGTTTCCGGCAAGACTTCCTATGTAAAGGCTGTGGATGGTGTTTCCTTTACCATTAAAAGAGGTACCACCATGGGTCTCGTGGGAGAGTCCGGCTGCGGTAAATCCACCACCGGCAGAACCCTGCTTCGTCTGCAGGAAAAGACCTCTGGTGAAGTATATATCAACGGACAGGAAATTTTCTCCTTAAGCAAGGAAGAACTGCGGAAAATCCGTCCTACAATCCAGATTGTATTCCAGGACCCGTTTTCCAGCCTTTCTCCGAGACTGCCGGTAGGTGAAATCATCGGTGAAGGTGTCAGAGAGCACGGCATTGTTCCTCCCGAAGAATTTGACGATTATATTACCAGAATTATGGAAGCCTGCGGTCTGCAGGAATATCACAAAGACCGTTATCCACATGAATTTTCCGGCGGTCAGAGACAGCGTATCTGCATTGCCCGTGCGCTTGCCTTAAACCCGGACTTCATTGTCTGCGACGAACCGGTATCCGCACTGGATGTTTCCATTCAGGCGCAGATTATCAATCTGCTTCGTAACCTGCAGAAGGAATTTGACCTGACCTACCTGTTTATTTCCCACGATCTTTCCGTTGTAGAGCATATCTCCGATACGGTAGGCGTTATGTATCTGGGAAATATGGTAGAATATTCCGAAACGGAAAAGATATTCAATCATCCGCTGCATCCGTATACGAAAGCATTGTTCTCCGCCATTCCCATCCCCGACCCGGATGCCAAGATGGAACGAATTGTGCTGGAAGGAAGCATTCCTTCTCCCGCCAATCCGCCCGCAGGATGCAAGTTCCACACAAGATGTAAGGACTGCATGGAAATGTGTAAGTGCATCGCACCCCAGTACAGAGAAGTGGAAGACGGTCACTTTGTTGCCTGTCATTTGTATAATACACCGGAAATGAATGCAAGCTTCGAAAAAGAAATGAATGAGGCAAAGAAGGAAGAAAATGGCAAAAAATAAGAAGAAACCTTCTTTTATAGATGACGGCAGAACCATTGCCAATATGAATGTGGAAGGTATGCCCTGGTACTCCGGAGAAAAAAACAAACCGGAAAACAAAGGGGAAAATGACTTCACGGATTTGACCTTTAAAGAAAAACGTGCCATGATGAGAGGGATTTTAGGTGCTGCATTGTTAATTGCAGCACTGTTCCTTCTTGTATTTTTTTTGTTTATTCTGTTTTGCTCTTATGTATGGCTGAAATAGAAAGGTGTAGTAATCATGAAAATTGTAATAGTCGGCTGCGGAAACGTAGGTACCGCCCTTGCCGAGCAGTTAAGCAGCGAGGGACATAATATTACGATAATTGACGAAAAGGAAACGATAGTAAATAACATAGCCAATACCTATGATGTCATGGGCATCGTGGGAAACGGCGCCGTATACAGTGTGCAGATGGAAGCAGGAGTTGATGAAGCAGATCTGGTAATTGCCGTTACCGGAAAAGATGAATTGAACCTGCTTTGTTGTCTTATTGCCAGAAAAACCGGCGGCTGCCACACCATTGCGAGAGTATCCAATCCGGTCTACTACAAGGAAATCGCCTATATTAAAGAGGAACTGGGACTCTCTCTGGTTATTAACCCGGAATATGCGGTAGCATCCGAAATCGCAAGACTCCTTAAATTCCCTTCCGCCTTAAAGATTGATACCTTCTCCAAGGGCAGGGTGGAGCTTGTAAAATACCGCATCGGCGAGCAGTCTGTTTTATGTAATTTATCTTTAAAGGATGTCAGCACGGAGTTTAAGAGCGATGTGCTGGTCTGCGTGGTAGAGCGAGGCGAGGAGATATACATTCCCGACGGTGACTTTGTCCTGAAAGCAGGAGACGAAATTACACTGGTAGCGGCTTCCGCCAAGATTGCCGCTTTCTTTCGAAAATTAAAGGTGCCCACCACCCGCGCCAAGGACGCCATGATTATCGGCGGCGGAGAAACATCATATTACCTGACGCAGATTTTGTCGGATATGGGCATCCACATCAAGATTATTGATAAATCCAAGGAACGCTGCGAGGAATTAGGAGAAATTCTGTCTCAGGCAATGATTATCTGCGGCGACGGCACCGACAGGGAGCTTTTGATGGAAGAGGGTCTTTTACAGACAGAAGCCTTTGTTTCCATGACAAACTTCGACGAAGAAAACATTATGCTTTCCCTGTTTGCCAAGAGCCAGACCAAGGCTAAAATTATTACCCGTGTGCACCGGCTGTCCTATGATGAAATCATTGAAAGCATGGATCTGGGAAGCATTATTTATCCCAAGTATGTTACGGCGGAAACCATTATCAAGTTTGTACGCGCCATGCATAATTCCATGGGCAGCAATATTGAGACTCTGTATAAATTAAACGATAACCGGGTAGAAGCTCTGGAATTCTACATAAGGGAGGATTGCCCGTTAGTGGGAATTCCCCTGCAGGATTTGAAACTCAAGAAAAATATTCTGATCTGCAGCATCAACCACAGGGGAACCATCATGACCCCGAGAGGCCATAGTATTATCCAGGTAGGTGATACTGTGGTGGTGGTAACCTCCGCTACCGGATTTCATGACATCAAGGATATTTTAAGATAACGTTGCAAAAGGTGCTGATTTAAGAAAGGCCGGTTTATTAGTATGAATCATTCCATTATCCGGTATACACTGGTCAGTGTATTGGAATTTGCGGGCTTTTTTCTGCTGATTCCTTATTTTGTGGGATTGCTTTACGGAGAAAAAGAAAGATATGCGTTTCTCCTGATTGCGGCGGCGTGCCTGCTGATTGGTTTTGCGGGCAGACTGTTTAAGCCCAAAAGCAAGGTGTTTTACGCGAGGGAGGGTTTTGTCACCGTTTCCTTAAGCTGGATTTTATTAAGTCTTATCGGAGCGGTTCCCTTTGTGCTTACCGGAGAAATCCCTTCTTATGTGGATGCGGTTTTTGAAACGGCGTCCGGTTTTACCACAACGGGTGCTACCATTCTTACGGATGTGGAAGCACTGGCACGTTGTACCCAGTTCTTCCGGTTGTCCACACACTGGGTAGGCGGTATGGGCGTTCTGGTATTTATTTTGTCCATTGTACCTCTGTCCGGCAGCTATAATATGCATTTAGTCAGGGCGGAAAGTCCGGGACCCTCCGTCGGAAAGCTGGTTCCGCGGGTAAAAAACACCGCCCGGATTTTATACATTATTTATATTGCCATTACGGTGGCGGAAATCATCTGCCTGTTAATAGCAGGTATGCCCCTGTTTGATTCCGTTACCATGACATTTTCCACGGTGGGTACCGGCGGCTACAGTATTTTAAATACCGGTACAGCGACCTATAGCAGGGCAGTGCAGGCAATTATCATGATTTTCATGTTTCTGTGCGGCATCAATTTCAGCATGTACTATCTCCTCATTGCAAAAAAGCCGGGGGATGTGCTGAAGAATACAGAGCTTAAGGCTTACGTGGGAATAGTGGCGGGAGCAACCCTGCTGATTGCCGTCAATGTGAGAGGTTATTTTGCCAATTTCGGAGAAGCCCTGTTCCAATCCGCATTCCACGTAACTTCCATCATTACCACCACAGGTGTGTCAGGCTGTGATTTTAATCTGTGGCCGTCCTTCAGTAAGACGATACTGTTTCTTCTGATGATTGTGGGCGCCAGTGCCGGCAGTACGGGTGGCGGCTTTAAGGTATCCAGACTGGTGGTGCTTGTAAAGAGCGTAAAAAATGAAATTCAGAAGGTTATTCATCCACGCAGCATTAAAAAGCTGCATATGGACGGAAGGGCGCTTCCGGAGGATTTAATCCGTTCCATTCTGGTGTACACCGGCATATATGTCCTGTTGTCCTTTGCGTCCATCCTGATCGTCAGTCTGGACAATTTCAGCTTTGAAACCAATGTTTCGGCAGTTATGGCGACACTGAATAACATCGGTCCCGGGCTTGATGTGGTAGGACCCACCGGTAATTTTTCCGCCTTTTCGGATGTATCGAAGGTAGTGATGATTTTCGACATGCTGGCGGGAAGGCTGGAGCTCATTCCGATTTTGGTACTGTTTTCTCCACAGACATGGAAAAAATAGACCTGTTTTGGAAAAAGAGGTTGAAAAACTGTTTACTCTATGGTACAATCACTTTTGTTTGATTGAATATAATCTATCCCACGGAGGTGTGATATGGGAGCTTTGAGAATAACTTTAACGATTATTTTTATTATTATATGTCTTGCACTGACAGTGCTTGTTTTAATGCAGGAAGGCAAAGATGAAGGACTGGGAGCCATCAGTGGTGCGGCAGAAACCTACTGGGGCAAAAATAAAGGACGTTCCATGGAAGGAAACCTGGTAAAGATTACCAGAGTTTTAGCGGTTCTGTTCTTCCTTATGGCGATTGTCTTAAACCTGAATGTTTTTTAATGCATGATGAACGAAAGCACTCTTTGTAAGAAGAGTGCTTTTTTTACATGGTAGTTTCTGCATCCGCAGGCGGAGAAGCCCTGTTACGGAAAGGCATGAGGATTGATATGAAAAAGAAAAGAAACACAGAAAAAATAATTACAGGTACTTTCATAGGACATGCCAAAGGCTACGGTTTTTTGCGGGAGGATGCAGAGGACGGAAATAAGAAGGCGGATTATTTTGTACCGGAGGACATGACAAACGGAGCCTTCCACATGGACCGGGTGGAGGCGGTTCTTTTACCGGACACCGAAGGAAGGCGTCCGGAGGTTAAAATCACAAACATACTGGAACGTGGTATTACAAAAGTGGTCGGTACCTTTGAACGTTCCAAAAACTTCGGCTTTGTGGTGCCGGATTCCGCTAAAATAGCGAAGGATATTTTTATTCCCCTGGAACGTTCCAAGGGCGCCGTGACCGGACACAAGGTTGTAGCGGAAATTACCGATTACGGCAGAGGCAGACGCAGCCCCGAAGGAAAAATCACAGAGATTATCGGTCATATCAATGACCCCGGGGTGGATATCCTTTCCATTGTAAAGGGCTTTGATCTGCCGGTTGCATTCCCGGAAAAGGTCTTAAATCAGGCGGAGCGTGCAGTGAAAGAGGTGGAGGAAGCCGACAGAGTGGGCAGACTGGATTTACGCAATCTTCTTATGGTGACCATAGACGGCGAGGATGCCAAGGATCTGGACGATGCGGTCAGTCTTACCGTGGACGAAGAAACGAGCAGGTACCACTTAGGCGTGCACATTGCGGATGTGTCCAACTATGTGCAGGAAAATTCCGCACTGGACAGGGAGGCTCTGAAAAGGGGCACCAGTGTCTATCTGGTGGACCGGGTTATTCCCATGCTGCCCCATGCACTGTCAAACGGCATCTGCTCCTTAAACGAAGGCGAGGACAGGCTGACCTTAAGCTGTCTTATGGAGATTGACAAAGAGGGCAATATTGCGGATTATAAAATAACCGAGTCCGTCATCAGGGTAAACAGGCGAATGACCTATACGGATGTTGCTAAAATCATTGTGAATAATGACGAAGAAACCTGCAAAAAGTATGAGGAACTGGTGCCCATGCTTCTTTCCATGAAGGAGCTTTCCATGTTGCTTCGGGAAAAGAGAATGCAGAGAGGCGCCATTGACTTCGATTTCCCGGAGAGCAAAATCACACTGGATGCCGAAGGCAGACCGCTCGAAATAAAGCCTTATGAGAGAAATCTTGCCAATATGCTGATTGAGGATTTTATGCTGGCGGCAAACGAAACGGTGGCGCAGCATTTTTACTGGCAGGAGCTTCCGTTTGTATACCGTATCCATGAAAAGCCGGACGGGGATAAGATGCAGAAATTAAACATCTTCATCAACAATCTGGGCTATTACATGAAATCCGTGGGGAAGGCACACCGCAGAGTGGCGAAAGAGGAAATCCATCCCAAGGAAATCCAGAAGCTCTTAAAGAAAATTGCGGGTACGCCGGAAGAAGCGCTGGTGAGCCGGCTGACGCTGCGCAGTATGAAGCAGGCAAGATACAGTACGGTCTGTGAGGGGCACTTCGGACTTGCCTGCGATTATTACTGTCATTTTACCTCGCCTATCCGCAGGTACCCGGATTTACAGATTCACCGTATTATAAAGGACCAGCTCCGCAACCGCATGAGTGAGGAAAAGGCGCTGCACTATGAAAGCATTCTGCCGGAGGTGGCAAAGCACTCCTCCGAAACGGAAAGACGGGCGGAGGAAGCCGAAAGAGAAACAGATAAGTTAAAGAAAATGGAATATATGGCGGAAAGAATCGGAGAGGAATACGAGGGTATTATCTCCGGCATCACGGCATGGGGCATCTATGTGGAGCTTCCCAATACCGTGGAGGGCATGGTGCATGTATCCAGACTGCCCGGGGACTATTATTTCTACGATGAGAACCTTTGCGAAATGATAGGCGAACATACCGGCAGAAGCTATTGTCTGGGAGAGCCGGTAAAAATTAAAGTAACCGGCACGGACAGCATGACAAAAGCCATTGATTTTGATATAGTGGAAGATACCGGAGAGGACGATGCGGAGGAATAATGCCGCAAAGTGCGATTCCGGAAACAGAAAGGCGGGACAGCTATGAAACAGGAAGCCATGAAACTGGTTGCCAACAATAAAAAGGCGTACCATGATTATTTTATAGATGAAAAATACGAAGCGGGACTGGTGCTGCACGGCACGGAGGTAAAGAGCCTTCGCCTGGGAAAATGCAGTGTAAAGGAAGCTTTTGTGCGTATTGAAAATTCCGAAGTGTGGATTTACGGTATGCATATCAGCCCCTATGAAAAAGGAAATATTTTTAACAGGGATCCGCTCCGCCCCAAAAAGCTTCTGATGCATAAGGATGAAATCCGCAAGCTGACCGGTAAGATTTCCGAAAAGGGGTTTACCATTGTGCCGCTGCAGGTTTATTTTAAGGATGGAAGAGCTAAAATCGAAATCGGTCTTGCCAGAGGTAAGAAGTTGTACGACAAGCGGCAGGACATTGCCAAGAAAGACCAGCGCAGGGAAGCGGAAAAAGAATTTAAGGTAAAAAACCTATATTAAATTTGTATTAATTTTTTATACGTTTCTTGACGGAAGAAAGAAGAGTGCATATAATATAGGTAACAATAAGGGCTAGTCAAGGTTTCGACAGGAGTCTTGCAGCTGGAGAAGCTATCCGCAGGCGATGCGTCAAATCGCAAAAATAAATATAAACGCTGAAGATAATTTAGCATACGCTGCCTAATGGCAGCTGTCCGCTCTAAGGCACTCACACTTTAGAATCCGGGCATCGACTATGTGAGAAACGACACGGTCTAAGCTTTGCAGCCGTGGGCGTATCATGAAGCTACTGAGTACGGCAGGCTGTCAATTTCCTACTGTATGAGGGAACGGGACATTCGTCCGAGATAATTGACTATGATAGTAGAAGGACAGGGAATGGGCTTTTGGACACGGGTTCGACTCCCGTCTGGTCCACTTCTTAACAATGAAGGGTCGGTCTATTTTAGGCCGGCCTTTTCTTTTTTGCAGAGAATAGAAAGGAGATACTCATGGATACCTATACCGATACAAGAGGAGAGCGTACGGTGGGAGGCTTTGTGTTCCAGACAACGGAAGACGCTGCACTGGCCTCACAGGAGCTGAAAAAAACAGAATACCTCAGGATGCATTTGTCCTATGACAACCCGGAAAAGGTAAAGCAGATATATGAAAAAGCTGTGACGGAGCGTACCTTCAGGACTCCGGTGGGCTACGGATTTTTGTGGGAATTAAGGAATTTTCTTTTGGAAAACGGTATCCCAGAGGAAGAATTAAAGCCTATTCCGTTGCAGATATCCTACCAGCTCAGAAAAAACAGTTATACACCGGTGCCGAAGAAGAAGCAGGAGAAAGCATCCGGGCAGCCCAGGCTTATGATGTATTCCGTGATACTCAATATACTGCTTGCCATGGCGGTGGCAGCCATGTTTGCCATAGCTGCAAACGGCAAGAGCCCGAATATCCTGAACTACGAAAAAGCAATCACCAACCGCTATGCCTCCTGGGAGCAGGAGCTTACGGAACGGGAAAATGCCGTCAGGGAAAAAGAACGGGAACTGAATATACAATGACGGAAGCCGGATAAGACAGAACAACCGGAACAGAAACATAAAGACAGGTAAGAAAAGGCAGGGTATGGATATGGACAGACTGAAAATACTGGTGGTAGATGACGAAAGCAGGATGCGCAAGCTCATACGCGACTTTTTGGTAAAGGACAATTTTGAAGTCCTGGAAGCAGGGGACGGAGAGGAAGCTGTGGGCATTTTCTTTGAACAGAAGGATATAGCCCTGATTGTACTGGATGTAATGATGCCTAAAATGGACGGATGGGAGGTCTGCAAGGAAATCCGCAGATATTCCAAGGTACCCATTATCATGCTGACGGCAAAGAGCGCCGAAAGCGACGAATTGCTGGGATTTGAACTGGGGATTGACGAGTATATCAGCAAGCCCTTCAGCCCCAAGATACTTGTGGCACGCATTGAGGCTATTTTGAGAAGAACCGTGCAGCATAACGAAGAGGAAATCCTTTCCGCGGGCGGTATTGAATTAAACAAATCAGCCCATATGGTCAAGATTGACGGGGAAAGCGTGGACTTAAGCTACAAGGAATTTGAACTTCTGACGTATTTCATGGAAAATCAGGGAATTGCCCTTTCCCGTGAAAAAATCTTAAACCATGTCTGGAACTATGATTATTTCGGAGATGCCAGAACCATTGACACCCATGTGAAAAAACTCCGCAGCAAACTGGGTAGCAAGGGTGATTTAATCAAGACCATCTGGGGGATGGGGTATAAATTTGAAGCAGGACGTGAGGAATAAATGAAGCATTCCATTAAAAGACAGGTGGCACTGATTTTTATAGGGCTTATGGCGGCAACACTGTTAATCTGTTGGATGATCAACAATACCTTTCTGCAGAAATATTACGAAGAGGAGCGCAAAAAGGCACTCATCCACACCTATGAAATTTTAGACACCAATATGCAGAGCAATTCTTTCAGCGAGGATTCGTTTGAAATTGAAATGGAAAAAATATCGGGCAAGTACAACATCATGGGCGTGGTACAGGATACGGAAGCACGCATTATCGCAACCTTTGGCAACGACATGGACATGCTCAAAGGTCTTTTGTGGGACCGGATATACACACCGATTAAGGACCCTTATATTTTGGAGGAAACGGACCGTTACACCGTCCAGAAGGTCGAGGACTCCAAGACGAGGACGGAATATATGGAAATGGTGGGCTGGCTGTCGGAAGGACAGGCATTTTATATCCGTACGCCACTGGAAAACATCCGGGAAAGTGTAAAAATCGCCAATCGTTTTCTGTTTTACGCAGGTCTTATCTGTATTGCCATAAGCAGTGTTATTATTTTTTACGTGACCGGAAAGATTACACAGCCCATCTTAAAGCTGGCGGAGATTTCAGAGCGGATGACAAAGCTGGATTTTGATGCCAAGTACGAAGGGGAGCAGAAGAGTGAAATCGGCCTTCTGGGTGAGCATATGAATACGTTGTCCGAGACCCTTGAGAGCACTATACAGGAGCTGAAAAATGCCAATATCGAACTCCACAAGGATATTGAGAACAAAGAGAAAATCGATTCCATGCGAAAGGAATTCCTGTCCAATGTTTCCCATGAGTTAAAGACCCCTATTGCGCTTATCCAGGGCTATGCGGAGGGCTTGCAGGAGGGTATCAACGACGATGCGGAAAGCAGGGAATTTTACTGCAGCGTCATTGTGGATGAAGCGAATAAAATGAACCAGATGGTAAAGAAGCTCATGACCCTGAATGAATTGGAATTCGGTAAAGAAACGGTGAACTTCGAACGTTTCGATGTGGTTGCTCTTATTCGCAACCATATCCAGTCCGCCGGTATTCTGGCAAACGGTCAGGATATTCAGATACGCATGGAGCCCAGTGACCCCATTTATGTCTGGGCGGATGAGTACATGACGGAGGAAGTGTTTACCAATTACTTTACCAACGCCCTGCATTACTGTGGCGGGGAAAAGATTGTGGAAATCCGCTTCGGCAAGGAAAAAGGCAAGGTGCGCATCAGTATTTTCAACACCGGCAATAAAATACCGGAGGAGTCTATTCCTTATCTTTGGGATAAATTTTACAAAGTGGATAAGGCAAGAACCCGGGAATACGGCGGAAGCGGTGTGGGACTTTCCATTGTAAAGGCAATTATGGAGTCCATGAACCAGAAATACGGTGTGGAGAATTACGAAAACGGCGTGGCTTTTTATTTTGAACTGGAAATGGTGGAAAAGGAAGGAAGCTGATTTTGGAAGATATAAGAGAAAAAGTAATCCTGGTGGGAGTGGACACCGGCGTAGCGGATGACTATGATGTCTGCATGCAGGAATTGAAAAGTCTGGCAGAAGCATGCCACATGCAGGTGGTGGGCATTCTGACCCAGAAAATGGAGGCTGCCAACAAGGCACTTTATATTGGCACCGGCAAAGTGGAAGAACTGCGGGAACTGGCGAAAATGACGGATGCGGAGCTGATTGTTTTTGAAGACAGCCTGACGCCGTCCCAGCTCCGCAACTTAAAGGACGAATGCAAGCTGCCCGTAATGGACAGAACCAATCTGATACTGGATATTTTTGCAAGCCGTGCCAAGACAAGGGAAGCCAAGCTGCAGGTAGAGGTGGCAAGACTTAAGTACCTTCTGCCGCGGCTGGTGGGACTGCACGATGCCTTAAGCAGGCAGGGCGGCGCCAGCGGCAGCATGAGTAATAAGGGTGCCGGTGAAAAGAAACTGGAACTGGACAGACGAAAGATTGAACACCGCATTACGGAGCTTTCCAAGGAGCTGGAAACCGTGTCCACGGAGCGCCGGACCCAGAGAAAGCGGAGAAGGAATTCCGGCATTCCACAGGTTTCCTTAGCGGGTTATACCAATGCCGGCAAATCCACCCTGTTAAATAAATTTGTGGATACTTACGGACTTCCCGAGGAGAAGAAGGTTCTGGAAAAGGACATGCTGTTTGCCACCCTTGAAACGGCGGTGCGCAAAATCGACGACGGCAGCCGGAAGCCTTTTTATCTGGCGGATACGGTTGGATTTATCAACAATCTGCCCCATGGTCTGGTCAAGGCATTCCGCTCCACACTGGAAGAAATAAAAGAAGCGGATTTGATTTTGCAGGTGATTGACTTTTCCGATGTTAATTACAAAAAGCATATGGAAGTAACGGAGGAAACCTTAAAAGAACTGGATGCGGGGCACATTCCTGTCATTTATGTGTATAATAAGGCGGATCTATGCATGCCGGAAATCCCCAGATGTACGGACAACCGGATTTATATGTCGGCACAGGATGAAACCTGTATCAGAACTCTTCTTACCCTGGTTACGGACACTTTGTATGCCCACCGGATAGAAACCGAATTTTTAATCCCGTACGATAAAGGCGGCATTGTATCCGAGCTTCGTGAAAATGCAGAAGTGCTTTCACAGGATTACGTTGAAAACGGAGTACGACTTGTGGTAAAATGCAGTGAGAAAGAACAAAGTAAATTCAGGATGTATATAAGCGAGTAAATAAGCCGGGTGTATTTACCGGCAGACGGTTCCGAGGGATATCGCGGACGGAAAGAAAAGGGGGATTGTGAGATGGTACAGGACAGACTGGAAAACCAGATTTTATATATCATGTCAATATCTGCCGACAGGCAGTATACGGAATACTTAAACACTCTTTTAGGGCAGTACCGGAACCGCATGGTTTCCGCAGAGTACGCACAGCAGGAAGTAAACCGCACCTGGAACGTATACCAGCAGCGGATGCTTAGGGGAGAATTCCAGTTCCGCCAGCAGAATATGCAGCCGGTGCAGGGAGCGCAGGGCGGTTTTACGCAGCCGGTGCAGGGAGTCAATCCGCAGGCAGCACAGAGCAGCTTTGCACAGCCGGTGCAGGGAGCTCCGGCATGGCAGCCCGCTCCGCCGCAGAAGAAGAACAGCATGGAATTTACCATCGGCGCCGGACTTTTAAGCGTGGTCGGCGTGGTTTTCGTTTTAGTCGCTTTTGTAATGCTGGGCATTACCTATATGGACGGTTTCGTGAAAGGAATGTGCCTGTATGGCATGTCGGTTGTCATCTTGCTGGTTTCAGAACTCCTGCTCAGAAAGAAAATGCCGAAGTTTGCCGTAGGCATTACGGCACTCGGCATATGCGGCATGTACGCTTCCACGATGATAAACTGTTCGTATTTACAGAATTTCAACGGCTACTGGGCTATGGGAATAGCTGTGGCAGTCAGCATACTGGCTCTTGTCATCAGCCGTAAAAGAGACTCCGGAGTCATGAAGGTTATCAGCTTTATCGGCTGTTATGTGTGCGCTTTTCCCATCCGCAATCTGTTTGACATGCCGGTTTTTGCCGTTGTGGCGGCAATTATGGTCTTAGTCAATCTGATGACGGTTTTCCTTCCTGTAAAACGGAGCCGTTATGCGGTGGACAACATACATTGTGTTACCCATATGATTTTTACCCTGATTATGGCATTCGGTGAGGCAATTCTGACAGATTCCTGGGCAGCACTGTATTATCTGTTGGCAGAAATGGCGGTACACCTTCTTATTCTCTACCGCATGTCCAAGGACGAACAGCACAGGACCGGTGCGCTTGTTATTTATTTCTGTACACAGGCATGGCTTCTTTTACTCTACATAATATTGGAAATTATACTGTTCCACGAAAAAACAGGGGAAGCCTTTGTGACCGCGGGGATTTTCTTTGCTGTCTGCCTGTTTGGATTCCTGCTTTTCCGGAAAGGGAAGGAAAAGTGGTTTTTTTACCTTATGTTTGTGGGAACAACCTTGATTACGTTTTCCTATTTTGGCCAGCGGGTCAACCAGAAAGAGGACACTTACTTTATGGTGGCGGGAACCGTAGCGGTACTCGGCGTGTTTTTATTGTCCAAGTGCCTTTCCAGAGTAAAATATCTGCAGGTCAGTGAAATCATAATTACCTTGTTTACGGCAATACAGGCAATCCATTTCTTCGTATTGGAAGAGCATATATACAGTTATTGTTTTCTGGGAGCATTTCTGTTGTCCCTTTTTGCGGTATATTATTACAAACCGTTTTATGAGGAAACGGTTCTGCTTCTGTTTATATTGTATATAATCGGGGAGTTCCACAACGAATTGCAGCCGGCAGTGGTTATGGCACTTTTCTTTATGGGAACACTGGCATTTAACTGCATTCCACTGTTTAAGAACCGGTATACCAGGGTCATCAACTATATCAATTTAGGACTGATTGCCCTGCTGTATTTCTCCCTGCTATTCAGTTTTTCAAGCTTAAACTGCATTCTGATGCTGGTCATCGGTATTGCTTATCTGGTGGTCTGCTTCCAGGAAAACTTTGGCATGAACTTCCGGATAAAGCATCTGATTACCGTGGGATTTTTATGCTATATGACGCTTGTGTGGAAGATGCCTTTCTCCCATCAGGCGGTGATAAAAAGTATTATTTTAATGGTCATTGCCATCGGAACCATAGTAATGGGCTTCCTGTTTAAGGAAAAGAAGCTGCGTATCGGCGGACTGATACTGACACTTTCCGTCTGCGCCAAACTGGCACTGTATGATTTCCCGGGGGCGGCAACGACCGAAAAGATGATTTTGTTCATGGTGGCAGGTGTCATTGTACTTGCTATTTCCGCTATATATATCGCATTGGAGAAAAGCCTGTCGGAATAGATGGGAGAAATGAGGAAAGTGTGAAAATAAATTTTCACACGCAAGATTTGTGTCTGCGCACACTTGACACAAACTTGATATGTATAAAAAAGCATGTGCAGAAGTGAGGATTAATATGAAACGACCGAATCGATTTCTTATACGCGCAGTGTTTCTTTTCATAGGAGCTGCGATGCTTTCCGGCTGCGGCGCTACGGCGATGCCTTCACTGACCGAGGAGCAGGAGAACCAGATTGTAAAATATGCGGCGGATGCGGTTATGCGGCATGTGAATACCTATAATAACCGGCTGGCGGATTTATCCTTATATGAAGAAAAAGAAGAGAAACCGCAGGAGACGAAAGAGCCTGCAAGTGCCATGGATCCCACTGTGGAAACAACGGTTATTGATAAGAGCGAAGAACCGGCATCCTATAATCTGGCACAGGTTCTGTTACCGGAAGGCTTTTCCATGGAGTATTCAGGTTATGAAGTAACGGACTCTTATCCGCAGACGGAGGAAATGGCGTTTGTGATTGATGCGTCCCAGAATAAAAAGCTGCTGGTACTGTCTTTTACCGTCACTAATAACGGAACGGAAAGTGTGGACATAGATATTAACGGCAGGAAACCGTACTGTGTTTTGAAGATAAATGATACGGACAAATACTTTATCCAGACCACACTGTTAAACGACGATATCACCACCTATCACGGCACTATGGAAGCAGGCGCTGCAGTACAGCTTGTTATGATAGCGGAAATTCCGGAGGAGAAAGCGGACAGTATAGAAACACTGAAGCTTTCCGTAACGGCGGGGGATAGGACAACGGTAACAGAGCTGCAATAGGGTATCTGTCATATAGTTGCATGATGATTTCAAACAGGCACAATGGGCAATTTTGCTTATTGTGTCTGTTTTTATAAAAAATAGCAAAAAAATGAAAAATAATGTATTGACAACCCGGGGAGAGGATGCTATACTCAGTTTTGCTTTGAGGCGATAGCCAATAAGAAGCCAACAACAAAAAAGAAAATAAAAAGTTTTCAAAAAAAGTTGTTGACAAACGAAAGAACTCATGGTATTCTAAATGAGTTGCGGCTCGAGAGAGTCGAAAGCACAGAACCTTGACAAATAAACAGCA
>JABLTO010098129.1_pt1 | contig 27212 bp, 20 predicted proteins | sample 7160091 | NCBI WGS metagenome assembly JABLTO01 (sample SAMN14651225, study PRJNA627086) | human gut metagenome | isolation source: feces | host: Homo sapiens
GACGTGGAGAATTTGCGGGGCTTGTTTTTTGTCACACCGTGCAGACAGTTGACAAGGGTTTACAACCGTTTACGACAAGCGACAATATCCGCCCCGACATTCAGTGACGGTCACATCGTGTAGAAAGGCGACAACCGTTGACTGCCGTTTACATCCGTTCACCACTTCAGGAATATAGGATTGAAGAAATGAACCAGTAAACGATAAAGCAGTATGAAAGCAACCCGAAAATGCAGTTTTTGCGGCAAGTCCTTTGTAACCCGCAGCGGAATGCAAAGGTATTGCAGCGAGGCTTGTCAGGCGGAAGCCCGGCGAGCCAGAATGACACAGAAGAACAACCTCTTCAAAGCCGTCCGGCCAATCATGGAGATACAGCATCAGGAGTATCTCACCTTTTCCAAAGCAGCCATACTCATGGGCTGTTCCCGACAGTACATCTATAAACTTGTAGCCATGGGCAAGCTGAAAGCCTCACGCATCAGCAACCGCATGGCATTCATCCGCAGAGCCGACATCGAGCGGATGCTGGAGAGCAATCCCTACCACCGCATCCTGCCCGGCAGCACTTCCACACCGAAAAAATCCGCTTCATCTTCCTTCCCGGCGAAAAAAGAAAAAAGGGAAAAGGTAACCGATGAAGTGCCGGACTTCTATTCCGGTGAAGAGGTGATGTCCCTTTATAAGGTCAAACAGTCATGGCTCTATACCACCGCCAAACGCAACCGCATTTCCATCTGCCGTATCGCTGGAAAGAACTATTACAGCAAGAAGCATGTTGACGAGTTCTTCGGTACGGCTGTTGATATGGACAGTATCACCGACTGGCTCCTGACCGAAGAAGCGGAAGAGCAGTTCGGCATGAAGCCTGCCGCACTCCGGGCATACGCCTACCGGCACAGGATACCGACCAAAAGAGAATACGGCCGCACCTATTACTCCAAGTCCCATCTGGACGAACTCCGCAGAACCGACCTTGTGAACGACGAGCGTTATTACACCGTGGAACAGGTCCGGCAGATTTACGGACTTTCCTCAGCCAACATCTGCCATATCGTCAAGGTTAGGCACATCGAAAAGATAAAGGTCGGCGTGAAGAACCTGCTTCTACGCTCCGACGTGGAGCGTGTCATGGCTGAAAGGAACAAATAACCGCAAGCAACCGCCATTACTCGAAAATTATTTTAAAATGATTGTCGTGGAGATATTCACGGCTGTTTCACGTTGTTCCTTTGCCACCGTGAACACGGAGACACCTCCGGAAATGTACAACCAGTTAAAACATCATCAATATGAGTAAATGCAAGACAGTAACCTTGCGCAAGCGCAAGATCAAGAACGGTACACAGTATTCGCTGTGTCTGGACTATTATCCCGGCTACCGTGACAACACCACCATGAAAGTGATAACACGTGAAGCTCTGGGTATTTACATTTTTGCCAAACCTGCCAACCAGCAGGAGCGTGACTTCAACGCACGCATGATGAAGAAGGCAGAGATACTCCGCAACAGGCGTTACGAAGCCATCTTCAACGAGAACAACGGCTTCTTTGACAAGGCCAGGATGAAAGGGGATTTCCTCGCCTACTTCAAGGAACTGGCAGACAGAAGGAATATCAAGTGGCAGCACGTCTACAAACACTTTGAACGGTTTGTAAATGGCAAATGCACCTTTGAAGAGGTGGACGTGGACTTGTGCCGCAAGTTCATGGAGTACCTGCTGAACGCTCCCCAGACCATACATACCAACCAAAAGCTGCATATCAATTCTGCGGCGGGCTACTGGTCGGCTTTCCGTGCCGTCCTGCACACGGCCTACCGTGACAGGAAGATAAAGGAGAATCCCAACGGCTTTCTGGACCGTATCGAGAGTATTCCCACCATGAGAGAGCATCTGAGCCAGGAGGAACTGATACGGCTTGCCGAAACGCCATGCGAGGAAGAGGTTCTGAAAAGAGCTTTCCTTTTCGCCTGCCTGACGGGATTGCGGAAGAGCGACATCAGGCAGCTTACCTGGCAGCAGATACAGCCGTATACCAACGGCAAGATGTTCGTGACCACCCGTATGCAGAAGACGAAGCAGATTGTACACAACCCCATCAGTGATGAAGCCTACGGACTGCTCGGGGAACGGCATGAAGGACTTATCTTTGAGGGCTTCAAGGACAAGATGCTGCAGGGGCCCCTGAAGCGTTGGCTGTCGGCGGCAGGCATAACCAAGAAGATAACCTTCCATTGTACCCGGCATTCATTCGGAAGCCTGCACGTGGAAATGGGCACGGACATGGCTGTCATACAAGCCTGTCTGGGACACAAGAACATTACCACCACACAAATCTATTCCAAGATGGCTGCACAACAGATGTGCGAGGTGGTGGACAAGATAACCCTGAAACACAAGGAAGCATAGGCCTTGTTTCAGGATATTCAGGGGGAGCGGTTATTGCGTGCAGGCTTTAACCGCTCCCTCAGTTTCTGATGGCACCATTCCTTAAAAAGTCATTATAGTATGATATTTTGGTATGATTCCGGACTTTTGGTGAAAAACATTGAAAAAGAAACCGCCAACCAAGGCTAATGAGCAATAATTGGAAGAATACCATTAAATTTGCAAAGACCTGACAGTTACAAGTAATAACCGAAAAAAACGATATGGAACCAACGATAAAGGACAAATACATCATTCTGGGATTCATCGGCGTTGCCATCTGCCTGATTTCCTTTTTTATCACGCTGATTGTCTCCGCAAGTTTCAATCAGGACAATTTTGTAAGGCTGATAGTCTTTGTATGCAGCAACATTCTCGGTTGGCTGCTCTATCTCTCTTTCCAGACGGTCATTTTCGACTCATACGAGATCTGGAAACTCAAGTCCAGCAAGAAAAAGGCATCTGCCGGAATCATAAGGGCTCAGGAAGAACAGCTACAGGATGCAAATGAACCTGCAGCTCCGACACCAATGCCGACAAACAGGGAAGCAACCCCGGATATAAAACCGGTAGAGATTGCCATTGCCCCGGAACTGCACGAAAAGAATCGTGCCAGCTATGAGGACAGACAGAAGCAGGAAGAGGCGGAACGGATCCGCATGGTCATGGAGTACATCCACTTCGTCATGCCCCGTATTGCCGACAAGGAGACCGTCAACCATATCTGTGCCGAGGTCAACAAGTGGATGTGCCTTCACAGCTACAAGCCCAAGCCGATAACAGGACGGCTGACCAGGGAGATTACCAACATTCCGCTCCGCCATTTCGTGTGGAACATCTCCGAGCGTTTCATGTACAAGAAATACTACAACGGGGACAACCGTGCCAATTTTATCAAGACCCTTTTTCCACGTGAGTTTGCCGACACGGATATAGCGACCATAAAGAACTTCAAGGTCGATCCGTCAAAGACGCTTATTCCCATTGACGAACCCGAAAACGGCAGTCTGGACTTCCATTATCCCGAAGATTATGCACGGAAAGTGAACAGTTGACCGTTTCCCGGGGATATAACAACAATAACGACAAGTATCAGGCAACACGTAACAGCCTGTATCTCATTGTTTCCCGAATAGCTTTGCCCGTCATTCACGGTTGGGCATCGTTATTTGGGAATTATTTTGCAATGACATCCCGTGAATATCTTCACGGCCATATCATTGCGGTCCTTTGCGCCAAGCCTTACAAAAGAGGCGAGTACGCAAATGGAAAAAACAGTGATTACATTCAACGACCTACCGGAGGTCGTAGCCCAGCTTCGGGACGAAGTGATGAGCTTGAGAAGCCTGCTTACCGAGCAGCGCAGTGTGAACAATGCAAAGGCGGTGGACACCCATGTCCCCATGTCCGTGGATGAAGCGGCGGAATATCTCGGTATTCCCAAGGGAACGCTCTACATGAAACTGTCGGACGGAAGCATTCCGGCCACCAAGCCCGGCAAACGCTATTGCCTTTACCGTGACGAACTGGACAGATGGCTGGAATCCTCCCGCAAGAATCCCGTACCCCTGTCCGATGAGGAACTCAGCGAGTCCATGTCCTCCTCCCATCGCCGCAAGCCCGGCCAACGTAACTGGTAAAAGCCATGGAAGAGGACAAGAACTATATCAGCATGATCCATGGCGACCTGACAAGGGCAGCCCAGATGCAGAACGGTATGCCGGAAAATATCGGCGTGATGAGCATAAAGACCGCCAACCGGACCATACTCGAAGCATCGCAGCTGCCCACGCCCCGTGCGTTGTGGGACAGTTTCTGGTACGAGGGGGAACTGTCCTGCCTCTTTGCGGATTCCAACGTGGGGAAATCCATCCTTGCCGTGCAGATAGCCGACCGTATCGCCCGGACTGACAACGTGCTTTATCTGGACTTTGAACTCTCTGAAAAGCAGTTCCAGCTCCGCTATACCGACGAGTACGGAAAGCCTTACACCTTTCCCGAAAGGCTGTACCGGGTATCGCTTGACAGCGACGCCCTTCTGGATGCCGACTTTGAAGGGACAATCATCGGCAGCATCGAACAGATGGCACAGCAGACCCGCTGCAGGATCTTCATCGTTGACAACCTTACTTACCTGTGCTGTGCCATGGAGAAAGGCGATGCGGCGGGACGGCTGATGATACAGCTCAACAATCTCAAAAAGAGATACGGGCTTTCCATCCTTGTCCTGGCACACACCCCAAAGCGTTCACTGGACTGTCCCATCACGTCCAACGACCTTGCCGGAAGCAAGCGGCTCTACAATTTCTTTGACAGCGTGTTTGTCATCGGGAAAAGCGCACTGGACGGGGGACTCCGCTATGTGAAGCAGCTTAAGGTCCGTTACGGGACATTCTCGTATGATGCCGACAATGTGATTGTCTATGAGATTGAGAAAACGGATGCCTTCCTGCAATTCGTGTTCAGGGGCTATTCAACCGAAAAGGAACACCTGAAGAAACCGGGTGACAACGAATCGGGACAAAGGGATTGCCTTATCCTGCAACTGTCCCAATCCGGGAAGTCAGTCCGGGAGATAGCCTCGCAGGTCAATTGCGGCAAGTCCACCGTCAGCCGGATAATCCAGCGCAGCAAGGAGGACAGGAATGCAGCTGTCCCTGCTGTCCCGCTGTCCCGTCCCAAGGAGAACGGGACAATGGGACAGGTGGGACAGCATGGGACAGATGGGACAAGCGGGACAGCAGGAGAAGCAAGACAGGCGGAGCTGTTTGCAGGACATGAAAAGGAGGACAAACCATGAAAAAGCAGCCTGCACACGGCTGTATGCCAGCCGACCGTATCATTTGCAGAACATGGGAGCATACAAACCGGGCCCTGATTTTCCAGAGTGTCCCGGGGTGTCCCAAGTGTCCCACTGTCCCAGCCTTTAGGGGACGGGACAGCGGGACAACAGTAGAAAACCAAACATCAAAAAAAGTCATGAGCAACTATTCATTACAGAAATATAAAGGAACGTCAACACGGCATACCTGTCCGAATTGCGGGGACAGACGTTCCTTTGCCTACTATGTGGACGAAAGCGGTACGCCCCTTCACCCGTCAGTCGGCAGATGCAACCACGAAAGCGGTTGCGGGTATCATTATACGCCCAGACAGTATTTTCACGACCACCCCGAATGCCGGACCGCCGGTGATTTCTCTTCCGGCAGACAATGTATGGCGCAGAAGCCCAAGCAACCGCTGCAACAGACAGCCATCGGTTACATACCGCCGCACTATGTGGAGAAATCGCAGAGCGTGCATAGCAACTTCTGCCGTTTCCTTTCAGTACTGCTTGATTCCTATTACGGCAGCAAGGCAAAGGAAGTGCTGGAACGGTTGATGGAGGATTACCGTCTGGGAGCTACCCGTGACGGTGCGGTCATCTTCTGGCAGATTGACCGGGAGAACAAGGTGCGGACTGGCAAGGTGATGCAGTACAATCCCGGGGACGGACACCGTGTAAAGGACGGACATGCATCGGCAGTGAACTGGATACACAGCATACTGAAAAGGCAGCGGGTGCTGGCGGAGGAATGGCAGCTTTCCCAATGCCTTTTCGGGGAACACCTGCTGAGTGTCTATCCTGACAAGGTGGCGGTTCTGGTGGAATCCGAGAAGAGTGCCGTTATCGGTTCCGCCCTCTTCCCCGATTATGTATGGCTGGCGGCTGGAGGCAAAAGCCAGTTGCGGGAGGAAAAGCTCCGTGTACTGAGCGGACGGACCCTACTTCTCTTTCCAGATGCCGATGCCTATGCCGAATGGAAAGAGCGTGCCGACGGCATGACCTTCTGCAAGGTGATGGTGTCTGACCTCATAGAGAAGAACGCAACGCCGGAGCAGAAGGCGGCACATATCGACATAGCCGACTGGATAATTTACCAGATACGGGACAGCAGGATAAATTGTACAGCTGACCATCTGGTGGAAGTGGAAAGAATCCTGCTAAGAATGACAGGAAAGAACCCCGCCCTTCAAAAGCTGATAGATGATCTGGGGCTTGTGCTGGTCAGTGCATCCCTAATCGGCAGCGGTGACGGAAACCCTCCTTAACGGAGGAGAGCGGAAACCGGAGGTTGTAGTGTCGGACAATGGCTTGCCATTGATATAGCCCACTATAACTACACGCTTCGCTTACGTAGTTGTGGGCTCTCCCGAGAGGATTAGGGTTTTACCCTAATAACCCACTCAGGGCGTTTCTCCCCTGAGAACCCAGAGCAAAGAGTGACCCTCTCTTTGCAATCTCCGCTTATGGGTTGCACCCCTAAGAACCCCATGCGTTTACGGACAGCGGAAAAGCTAACAATAAAGTACAAACCAAAAAACAAGTATCTATGGCAACAAAATCAAGCATACATATCAAGCCCTGCAACATCGCATCGAGCGAGGCTCACAACAGGAGGACTGCCGAATACATGCGCCACATCGGAGAGTCCAGAATCTATGTCGTTCCTGAACTATCCACCGATAACGAACAGTGGATAAATCCCGACTTCGGCAGTCCGGATTTGCGGACGCATTATGACAATATCAGACAGATGGTAAAGGAAAAGACCGGACGTGCCATGCAGGAAAAGGAGCGTGAACGCAAAGGCAAGAACGGTAAAATAGTCAAGATTGCGGGATGCTCCCCCATACGTGAAGGAGTGCTGCTTGTCAGGTCGGACACCACACTGGCAGACGTGCGTAAATTCGGTGAGGAGTGTCAAAGACGCTGGGGAATCACACCGCTGCAAATCTTCCTGCACAAGGATGAAGGGCATTGGCTGAACGGTCAGCCGGAAGCGGAAGACAGGGAAAGCTTCAAAGTCGGGGACAGATGGTTCAAGCCGAACTATCATGCCCATATCGTTTTCGACTGGATGAACCACGAAACAGGAAAGAGCCGAAAGCTCAATGACGATGACATGATGCAGATGCAGACCCTTGCATCCGACATCCTGCTGATGGAACGCGGGCAGTCAAAGGTTGTCACTGGTAAGGAGCATCTGGAACGGAACGACTTTATCATTGAGAAGCAGAAAGCTGAACTGCAACGCATGGATGCAGCCAAACGGCACAAAGAAGAACAGATAAATCTTGCCGAGCAGGAACTGAAACAGGTGAAATCAGAAATACGCACTGACAAGTTAAAGAAGACAGCCACCACGGCAGCGACAGCCATAACTAGTGGAGTTGCTTCTCTTTTCGGGAGTGGAAAACTGAAAGAACTGGAACGTGCCAACGAAAAACTGCAAGACGAGGTTTCAAAACGGAACACCAATATTGAAAAATTGCAGAGCCAAGTACAGCAGATGCAGAAACAGCATGATACGCAAATCCACAATCTCAGAGAAATGCACAGGCAGGAACTTGACATGAAAGAAAAAGAACTGTCACGGCTCGCCAGAATCATAGACAAGGCTTTTAGGTGGTTTCCGATGTTCAGGGAAATGCTGCGCATGGAAAAGTTTTGTGCCATGCTGGGATTCTCTAAAGAAATGACTGAAAGTCTTATAGTCAAAAAAGAAGCCCTGAAATGTAGCGGTAAAATCTATTCCGAGCAACACAGGCGGAACTTTGATATAAAGGATGATATTTTAAGGGTGGAAAATGACCCTGACGATGAAAGCAGGCTGAACCTGACAATAAACAGGAAGCCGATTGCCGACTGGTTCAGGGAGCAATGGCACAGGCTTAGATATGGAGCAAGAGTGCCGCAACAGGAAGAAAGAAAAAGTAGAGGATTCAAATTATAATAGAAGCAATTTGATTAGTAATCTAAAAGCACTCCGATAACGATTAGAGTGCTTTTAGATTACTAATCATTAATTATCAAAGCAAGTGCAGTTTAAGATTTTACTGAAGTTTGCATTAATAAAGAATATACTACAGCTGATATATGCGCAACATATTGTGACGCTTGTGATTCATTTCCCTTGAAATCCTTAACAAATACCGCTAAGGTATAACTGATATTATTAGGCAGACATATATAGGCAACATCATTGTGAGCTGCAAGAACACCATTTTCATTAACATAACCTGAACCTGTCTTATGCGCTATAACAACCCCTTCTTTATCAAGAAGTGGAGCTGCTATCCTATCTACACCTGTTTTGCATTCTTTTAACGTATTCTTAATGAAACTTTGTTTCTCATCATCGATAAGACCTTCAGTAAACAAACGATTCATCAACATTGCAGCACCAAGAGGAGATGTATAGTTAGAGTAAGCCTTGTTATGGTCAGCCGACATTTCCTCTTCCGTATAAGCTATCTGAAAACTTGAACGAGGAATGAGTGTGGCTATAAAACTATCTGTTTGAGCGACATTAACCATATCCTTAAACATAAGGTTGCTTGCATTGTTGTCACTCTGAGTAAGAGTATAACGCAGCAAATCTCTCACTGTCAATGATATGACTGGCCCTGAATAATCTTTCAGCATAGGACTCCAAGTCTTTGGGTCAAGTTTATCCCTATTTATATTTACTAAGGTATCAAGTGAAATTCCTTTATTGTCAAAGTCATTACAAAGAGCTAATGCCTGATGAACCTTAAACACACTCATCATAGGATAAACACTCTTATTATTGACCTTAACCGTATCTCTGTTATTAACAATAACCGCCACACCAATTTCGCCAGGACAAGCTGAGACAATTTGAGAAATGCTATCAGTCAAAACATTTGTTAAAGGAGGATTTGCGCTATCTTTTGTCGCTGATTTATGGAACAATGAAAATACCAAGATGAAAATGCAAACTAAAGCTATACACAAAACTACGATTTGTTTTTTTCTGTTTTTTCCCATGTTTATATTATTTATATTTGTTTGACGAGAATATCTTTATTTGCCGACAAAGGTACATAACTTTACGGAAAAATATGTTTCTAAAATATATAAATAGACAGCTGTGGGGAAAAATTAGATAATTAAAAAGGCTAAATGACTGAAAATAATCACTTAGCCTTTTAATCCGTACCCAGACCCGTACTTCGTAATTGCTGCGCCCATCATTCAAGACTGTCAAATCGGGTCTTTCCTGTCAAGCCAATGATGCCTATGCGTATGCCAAACACATGGATTACGGATTTCTCGTTCCGTGAACAAACACTTTATCCGCAACTCTGCTATGTGGTGTATTGGCTTAACTCCATTTCTATGGGCAACACTTTTGTTGCAGATTTCAAGCAGCTTTTATCGAAATACCCATCAGTAAGAACCCGTTTATTAGGCTTTCCTCATAATTGGGAACAAGAGCCTTTGTGGAGATAAAATAATTGCCCTGTTTCTTAAAAAGCACTGGGGCAAACCAGCTCCGTCTTTAATTGTTTCCAATAAATGGATTGTTTCAAGCCCCTATAGAAAGAGAACAAAAATTCCTGTGTGAAAATTAATCTACGACAAGGAGCAAGCAAGGAGCAATATCAAACAAAAATCAATACCTTTGCAGTACATATGAGATAGACCAAAACAAAAGTGGAATATCGGAAACGAATAGCAAGGAAAAGAGAAGAAACGACCCAAGTTGATGTCCTTTTTGAGTTAATAATCAATAAAAGCGTTAAATCTTCACCTTTTAGAATGTGCAATTAAAAATAACAACCATATTTCTGACTTATTATCTATAAAATATTGAGTAATAATCGGTTGTAAATACATAAGTTGGAAATTCCCAACGACCTTAGTCTCATAAAGGTTAGAGTGGGTAATGAAACGGTTGCAATAGATTTCAACCGTTTCAAGGAGAAGTTACGTGCTTTCTATTTTACGAAGAGTACATCAAGAATGCGTTTCTACTTACAGGAACACAAAACTAAAGATGGAAGTTGGGAGAACTGCCCAACAGAAATCTTGCGTGAAGCTACATACAGAAACGTATATGAGCATTATCCTCTGGAAAATGACCTTCCACGTTGTTACAAAACAAGCGAAAAGGACTTCACTAAAAATATGACCAATGAAGAAAAAGAGGATATAAAGAACTTTGGTAGTTATCTTGCTTTGTTCGATAAAGTCATTGAAAGAGGTTTAGAAGAATTAGATAGCGTGAAGACTTTGTTGTCCTTGCGTGAGGATGGTGTGAACACAAAAATGAAACTACGCTATCTTGATTTTCTTGACAACCTGTATGGTGTAGATAGCGAACAAAAGTGGCAATACGAGTTTGGCAGTTATGGTGAGATGGAGCCAGAGATGATACGTCGCAGAATGAAATTCTTGCAAGCGTTGCCTATTCTGACTCGTGACCGTTTCAAGGCTATGGATATAATGGATGAACGGTCAGTAAAAAATGTTGCTGTCATAAAGCAATATGTATCACTTCTTCTTGGATTTCGGAATAATGAGCAAGTGTCTGTTGGTAATGTGTTGCCAAGCCATAATCTAATCATTATGGGGGAAAGTAGTAAAGGCAAGCATTTTAGAGACAAGCTCAACTCTATGCTGATAGATGAGAAGATGCTTGATGAAGAGTCGGTTATGTCTATCATTCCAAACAAGGCTCCATCTACAGAAAAAGAAAAGCAGTTGAGATATAAATATATACGTAAGAATCTACCGATATTCAACACGAATTTCATCAGTGGTGGATTATTCCGTAATGGAATCAATCTCAACAATTACAAGATAGTGGAACTTGAACGTGAGTATTTATTGGTGTTCCGCAATGAGGAAGATGGTGAATGGATGAACCTTGGACGTTCAGAAGACAAGGAAAAACTGAATGGCTGGGCGAATACACTATGTCGCTATTTACAAGAATTAAATAATCTTTGCGAGGCGATGTATGTGATAGAAAAAAATCTTTTCATTCCCTCAGAACCATTTACGGTAACTATAGTCTTTACAGGTTGGACAGCAAGGACTCATTCTCCTCAATTCCGAAACAAATGCTTGCAATTGGTTCGTTCCTTACTTCCTGCACACCTAAAGATGGAGGCTTATTGGTTAGGAGCGCAACAAATGCAGTATTTTGAAGAATGTTACCATTTGTGGCGTGACGGACTTGATGGAAGCAACACCTCTGAAGTTCAGAAAGGCTATCAAAGTTACATGATGAAAATACTGGCTACAGACTTTACTGTTGGGGGCAATATCGAAGAAGATACAGATAAAAATAAAGGAGATACATAATGATTCATGTAGGCAAAATATCATTCCATTTCAAGATGGCGGATGAGCAATTCGCCAAAGGACTTTATGCGAATTGGAATGAGTTTTGCCAATCTTGTTTTACAAAAATATTAGAGGAATGTCTTGGTAAATATGATAACAAAGATTCGTATATAGAGGTTGATACTCTTAACTTAAACATTGGCTCTATTGAGCAAAAGGACTTCTATTCTGAGTTTCCTAAGCGTTTGCGTACAGAACTGGAAAGGATAATACTGTCAATTTCTTTGAATGATAATCCTTCTTCTGTCCAAAGGAAACGTTTGGACAATCTGATTCATTACTTAAAATATGGATTCTGTCTTCCAGAATGGAGTATGCATGATTTTGACCTTTTTGAAGATCTTATGTTTTTCAAAAATGAAGAATCAGTATTTGGATTATGCTTTAGCGCATCCTATTGTTTTGAGCGGTTAACAAGACAGCTTGACAAGTGGCAGTTAAATATATTACTTACTCATTGGTTTGTCGGAAAAGATAGTGAACACAATCAAAATATAGTAGTTTGGACTATTCAGAATTTTGATTGTATGCGTTTTCTGCAGGGATATGTTACGGACAATCCATTATTGGCAAGGCATATATCACGTCAGTTTGTTGATGAGAATGAAAAAACTGGATGGAATCTGATTTTGTCATGGTTGAAATCTACAGCATTTGGATATTACGAGAAACAAAGATGTCTTGCTGTGGTTTTAGATACAAGCCCCCAGCTTGTTCTTCGCTTCATTCGTGAAACGACAGAAGACAATATAAAGGATTTGGCATTATTGCTTGATTCAGAGAGTGTTCATAGTATTATTGTTGCAGAAACGGAAAGTCATGCTGATGTTGATATTCCTGAATATTGGCATCATCTATATCTGTGGTTAATAGAATACTATCCATTCAATGGCGTGGCAATGTTTGGTGACAAGCAACATTTTATCATACACTTACATGAACGATTCTTGTTTTTTATCCGCAAGCGTTCTGTATATGCATACCTTTCAAAAGGAGAACTTACCATGCGCTTTTTATTGGAAGTGTTTGGTACTGATTATTGTTATGACGTATTGAACTTGCTATATCATAATCAAGCGTTGAACGAGGATGGCTCACCAATTAACTCTGATTATTTCAGTCGTGAGATTTACGAGATTCTACTAAAGTTGTCGCTTTTAAAAAGTGAGGAGAACTACAATAAAGACATTATAGATAATTATAATGAATTAGATAAAAACGATGTTTTTGTTGATGTAGGTGACTTCTTGAAAAAGATAAAGCCATTTGAGACCTGGTTAATGGATAACATGATTAGCATAGTCCAGAAAAGAGAATTCTTGACATTGTTAATTATGACGCAACCGCAGCAGGTGCTTTGTTGGCTAAAAGAAGTCAAAAACATAAACGTCTTAGAATTTTTGCTACAGGTTGTGAGCACAGAAAATGTGTTCACATTGGTTTCTGTTGTATCATATAATGAATATTCATTGCTTTCGTCCATATATTCATCCCTTAATGAAGTAGCAAAAGAAATACCATGGATGTGCAAGATCGGTATTGTAGATTTGAAGAATATTTACAAGAATTTGGTTGCACATTGGCTTGTTTCAGACAATTCTATTCGTGGAATGGAATTGGTAACGGAAATCGTATGCAATATCTATACAGTTATCTATAAAGGTGTAAGCTTTGATGGATGGAATAAAACAAGAAAAGACAAAGACACTTCTTATGCAATATCTGAAGTGCTTACTGTATTGGCGAGAAAAAATATAATAGATGTAGCTTATACTGAATATATTCCTGCATTTTTCACATACGACACATCTAATGATGTCAAGGTTATCGTTGCCAATATACATGCTATCATGGAGAACTCCTCCTTGTCTATATTAGCAAAACGCAATCTTTTATTATTGTGCTTAGATGCATATACTGGCAAAGCGGAGGTTATATTCAGAACGTTAAATGAAAAAGGAATATTGACGCAGGTCATTGAGTTGCTTGACACAACAGTGTTGAGAACGATAATTGTGGAAATGGCAGAAGAAGTAATAAAGATTGGTTCCTCATCATCATTCGTACTCTTTGTTGGTTGGCTTGTTTTGCACGTTTCTGATGTGGCATCAATTTGTTCTATTTCAAAAACTGTTCTCATTCAAAGAATTATAGAGCAATTAATCAAAAGTGAATGGCACATTGAAACAGTAGAAGAACTTGTGCCGTTTACTAAGGATAAGCTTATTCCTAATAGTCAAAATAAAGATATTACTTTTTCTTTGGCATTTATAGCAAATATTGCTTGTGTTGAAAATGTTCACAATGTGATGGAAAAGATAATACGTTTGTATAATGCGACCAATATGTATTCTCTTTTATCATTAGGGAATAACAATACAATTGCAGTATTGTTTGCTCGTATGCAGGAGTATTTAAGAGAGCAGAATATTTGTATTGGTACATCATATAATGCCGCTCGAATAGCATTTGAAAAAAGTTTGAACGATAAGTATTTACTGACTGAGTGGCTACAAAGTTCAGATTACAATGTTTCTATGAAACGGCAGGTGTTGGCTTGGTTAGCAGAGAATGCACCACAAACTTTTATGAGTTTGTGGCAAATGTCTCTGACTGAGAATACCTTTTCTATTTGGAACGACATTGTTGATTTCCAAATGCTAAAGGAAGTGTTCGTATCGGTAGATATAAAAATAGCTAAGGCATTTGTTCATATCGGAAATGTAATCTACCAATGGGTAAATAATAATGCATTATTAGCAGGTTCTTTGTCAGCAGAGAATCTGTTAACATTGCTGATGCTTCAATATGTGGATGAATGCTTACTTGTTGGTAAATTCTTGACAAACTTTAAAGATATTGCAGGATTTGTCATATCTTGTTTGGAAAAGAATATCATTATGCAAAGTGGTCTTGCAGGTATAGAAGAAAGGGTTCTAAAAGATTTAGAGAAACATCTTGTTGATACTAAGAGTTACGAAAAGCAGGTGACATTAAGAGCAAATGCAGATTGCTTAAATGAAAATATAGTTTTATCGAGAAACGTCTCTTATGAGGGAAAGGCTAATATTGAATTGGGCAATACAAATCATTTTGCGACTAAGTGCCTTATTCTTTGCAATGGAGATTTTGAAATGTTGGCAAAATGGTTGTCATCTTCAGAAGTGAGTGACACAGAAAAGAGACACCTATTGCGTCATTATACTCATTGGCAACAATTTGTCTTTTGGGATTTTGTTGAATATATGTATGCTTCCGATACTTTTGAGGTGCAGAAGCTTAGTGAATGGATAGATATTGAAGATTGGCTAATACTTATAGCCCGAATATCCTATTCTTGGGCTGAATGTTTGAAACAGTTGACTGAGAAATCGCAAATATCTGATATGGTATCAGAAAAACTAATCTCTCATGCTTTTGTCTTATTTGTAGCAAGACATAGCAAGGATGATTGGTATAATTACAAGATTATGGATATTGCGAAAGATTATATCGTTGGATTGAAGGATGTTGCTGAACGCAACGGACTTAAAGAAGAGTCAGTCGTCTTGGAACAAGTTGTAACAAACATCCTTTCAGAATTAAAGATTAGCGATATTGAAGAAGTCGATTTAGAATCAATGCCAAAACCAAATTATTTACCAATAGGTAATGCTGGCTTGTGTTTATTCGCTCCATGGCTACTGCGTTTGTTCGGCATGCTTGACTTATTAAATGAGAAAAAAAATGAGTTTAAGAATATAGATGCTAAAGTTCGAGCAATATTTATACTGCAACGACTTGTTACTGCGGAAGAGCGACTCTATAAAGAAACAGAGTTAGCTTTCAATCGGCTTTTAGTTGCTTGTCCTTTCAATGTTCCTTTGCCAAAGAATATTGAATTGACACAAAAAGAAGTTGAGACGATAGAATCAATGTTATCTGGGGTAAAAGCCAATTGGATAAAGTTAAAGAATACTTCTGTCGGTGGATTCCAGAGGAGTTTTATTGAAAGAGACGGATTTTTGGAACAACAAGATAAGAAGTGGGTGTTAACTGTTGATAACAAAGCTTATGACATATTGCTGGACTCACTACCGTGGTCGTATAAGACAATACGCCTACCATGGTTGAAAAAGCCAATCTATGTTAAGTGGCGGAATAAAGAAGAATTTGATAATGAATAATAAGTATTAATCTGTAAAATAAGAAGTTATGAAAGCAGAAAGAACATATAAGAAACAAGCGTCCCGTACTCTTGTGCAGAAAAAGAATAAAAAAGGAGTGTGTCAAACATTAAACTATCAATTGAGTAATATCATTGATAAAAATGGTCCTCTACAGATGAAAACCAAAGTCATGAAACACGAAATAGGTGAATTTTATGATGATGTAAAGTCAAATACAAAAGAGGTTGTAGGAACTCGTGTTGATGTTCTTTTAGACCCACACGATCCTCAACATGGGTCAGAGCCTGGGACTGATTTGGATAGAACTATGTGGGCAATTAATACAACATGGAATACGAATTGGATAAAAGGTCATTTACTAAATCACCATATAGGTGGACCAGGAATAGCTTCTAACTTGTATCCCATATCGAAAAGTGCTAATAGTTATCATTATCGCTATGTTGAGAATCAAGTGATAAATATGTTGGGAAAACTTTCTGGAAATCAAGGAATTTATTACTCTGTTGAAGTAACAGAAGCCAATCATAAAGTTTCAAATCCAAATTCAAAACTTACTTGTGAAGCTTATACTGTTGACGATGTTGATAATCCTCAAAAATATGAAGTAATATTTAGAGGTATTGATATATTGTCAGAATTAAACGCTAAACCTCAGCCTGTTTTGGCTAACGGAGTAGATGCTTGGAATAATTCTTTTACAATCGGTCCAAAAGAATACCTGAGTCATAAAAAAAGAGAATATTCAGGTTGGAAATATGAACCCGATGGTAAATATTCGTGGAATTCATACAATTGGTAATTATGAGAATAGAAAAAGTGAAGCAACTCCATAGAAATAGGAGAATTCAAGAATTAAAAAATGGAATTGTAACGAAAATGGTTGATAATAGAAAAAAAAATCAAAGAAATGTCAAACCGACTAATTCCAATTTTCGAAATCAAACAGGGCTTCCCAATAATTTAAAATTGGGAATAGAAAACTTGTCTGGTTATTCTATGGATGATGTTCGCGTGCATTATGGTTCAAGCAAGCCTGCTGCTGTTCAAGCCTATGCCTATACCCAAGGCACGGACATATATGTGTCACCAGGTCAAGAACGTCATCTTCCACATGAGGCATGGCATGTGGCGCAACAGATGGCAGGGCGTGTTGCACCTACGACAGAGATAAACGGAATGCCTGTAAATGATAATGCTGCTCTTGAACATGAAGCTGATGTTATGGGAGCTAAGGCAAATAGTTATTAAAACATATTGGTATGAATGAACATATAGAATGGTTTGAAGCCGTATTAAACGTTGCTATTGGGGTATATTTTCAACACCAAGGTTTTGAAAATCTGTCAATGGACTGCGTAAAACAACCTACAGGGAAGTGGTTGGAGAAAATGACAAATCATCCAAATATAACATTTGAGGAAAGAGTAATCATTATGCTTGCCTTGATGCCACATATCAAACCACAAGCACTTGATTGCTTTTTTCTCCAAAATGGAGCATTGGATAGACCATTTACCCAATTCGGTGGTTGGAAGGGATTGTCACATGGTGGATTTCTTCCAACTGGGGAAACTGCGGTTTTTATAATTGCAGGTGACGATACTGTTAAACGTTGCAATGTCATTCGTATGTTTCAACGTGATTATTGGTTCTACACATCTAATATATTACGATTAGAAGGAGCAAATGATGGAGAATCATTCCTTAGTGGACAACTACGAGTTTCGGACGAATTTCTAAGTTTGGTAATTCTCGGTAGAGAGTATAAGCCAGACTATAGTATCGGATTTCCTGCAAAACGTATAAGCACATCTTTAGATTGGGATGATATGTTTTTGGATTATGATACATTAGAATCTTTGAATGGAATAAACTCATGGATAGAGCATCAACACACTATCATGGAAACTTGGGGTATGAAGCGTATCCTCAAAGCAGGTTATCGTGCTTTGTTTTATGGACCACCAGGAACAGGCAAGACTCTTGCGGCAACACTACTTGGGAAAAAGAACAATATGGATGTTTATCGGGTAGATTTGTCGATGATAGTATCAAAATACATTGGCGAGACAGAAAAGAATCTTGCTGGGCTTTTTGACCTTGCAGAAAATAGAAACTGGATTTTGTTTTTCGATGAAGCAGATGCCCTCTTTGGGAAACGTTCATCTTCTAATTCTTCCAACGACCGACATACCAATCAAGAGGTTGCGTATCTTTTACAGCGCATAGAAGATTTTCCTGGTACTATTATCTTGGCGACAAATTTAAAGTCAAACATAGATGAAGCTTTCTTGCGTCGATTTCAATCTGTAGTATATTTCCCAATTCCTACGGAAGAATTACGCTCCGCTCTATGGCAATCTGTGTTGCCGAAAGAATGGCTTGGTGAAGATGCAGAAAGAACTATTGCAACTGCAGCTCAAATCGAACTTTCAGGTGGTATGATAGTTAATATAGTAAGACAAGCAGCAATACTTTTAGCAGGAAGAAAAATAGGACATGTAAATAGTAAAGTTTTAGCTTCTTTGATTGAGAAAATCCAAAGTTAAAAACAAAAATAAAAATGTAAATAATAGTAGTAAACAATATGGAACGCAAAGAACAGACCGGGCATATCTGTAGATGGATGGCTTTAGGCATCATGACTGCCATCGTCATCGTAGGATGTACCATTGTAATCGGCCTATTTGAATGGCGCGACAGAAAGGAGATTGAGTGTAGAAATGCAGAACTGCATCAGTGGCGAAAGAATGTGCATGACTTAAACTTGCACATAGCGGAATTGTCACTGCTTGGTGAAATGGTTGCGGATTGGGACTCAACAGATGTAAATGAGTATCATTCGCTTCGATTGGAAGTGGACAGTATGCTTGAAGGCATCGCAGGTATTTGTCCGAAAGAAGATTCTGATACAATCTGCCATCTTCTTGCAGAAAAGGAACTGCTCCTTCTGGATATAAAGGATGCTATGCAGGAACTGAATGCCACTCAAGAAAAGCTGACCGCAGAAGTTCCAAGAATTGTAGAGCAGAATAAGACTGAAAGCAAAAGATTTTCATCTATGCCACAGCAGGCAAAGCCAAAGAAGCGAGGTTTCTTCAGAAGATTGTTCGGCAAGAAAGAAAATGCAGTAACAACAGGCAACCGTTTAACCCAAACAGAAAAGATGCTCACCAACCTAAACCAAACGGTTGTTGCTAAACATCACCAGCAAAGCCGTAAGGTAGTGGAGATATTGGATAGTCTTGGAAACAGAAATGAAGGTATCAATAAGCAGTTGCAAAGAGTAATCAGCATAGCTGATGAGAATGTGGATAAAGGCATCAAAGTTCGTGAGCGACAAATCGCAGACTTGGAAGGCAATTATACCTATTATTATATAGGGATGATAGGATTGTTGATATTGGTATTTTTCGTATTATTCCTATTGGTGTGGCGATTCGCATTCAAGACACGTAAGAGCAAGGAAGAAACAAGAAAGGTGATGCTGACTGTAACGCATGAGATGCGCAGTCCCTTGTCTGCCATCAAGGATTATGCTCGCAAGATTAGTGGACTTGAAGATGCTACGGATGAAAGCAAACGATATGCCGACTTGATTGTTGACACATCGAAAGGCTTGACTTCTATGATAGACAGTTTCCTGGTTTACTCCAAATTAGCGAATGGAAAGGCGACCGTCAAGGAACGCCCTTTCCGCATGATGGACATTGCCGAGCAATTAAAGATAGAGTATGAGCCCTTTGCAGCGAAGAAGCAACTGGAATTGAGCGTCAGCAATAAGGCAGATGGTGTTGTCAATGGAGACAAGGAAAAGGTGCTTACAATAGGACGCAATCTGCTTTCCAATGCCATCAAATATACGGGAAAGGGTGAGATAGTATTGTCCACAACCTATAAAAATGGTGTGTTCATGCTAAAGGTTAAGGATACAGGAACAGGATTGGACGACAAGCAACAAAAACAAATCTTCAAGGAATTTGCAAGATTGGGAAATGCGGTCACCCAACCGGGATTTGGCTTGGGGCTTTCCATTGTCAAGAACCTCGTTTCACTGATGAAAGGAAAAATCGATGTGTCCAGTCACCAAGGACTGGGAAGTATTTTTACCATTAGTCTTCCTATGGCTGCAGCCGAAAAGCAGAATGTGGGACCAATCCAGTATAGAACGAAACGACAAGATTCGTTTACTGTCATTGCCATTGATGATAGCCATGTGCAACTGAGTACCATTCGTGAGGCGTTTGCATCGAACGGCATCGTATGTGACACTTGTAATAATGCCACGGACTTGTTGGATATGATGCGCAAAAAATCTTATGATCTGCTGATAACGGATTTGAAGATGGCTGAAGTGAACGGTATCGAGATTCTGGAAATGATGCGTATGGTGAACGTGCGTAACTCCAAGACCATTCCTGTTGTCGTTATGACAGCAGCACCAAATGTGAGTGAGCAAGAACTGCTTGACGCAGGATTTGTCGCTTGTCTGTTCAAGCCGATGTCTGACAAGGATTTGATAAACACTGCAAGAAAGTGTGTGAATGGCAAGATAGCAGAAAAACAAATAGACTTTTCTATGTTGCTGACCTACGGCAATGAAAAAGAGACTTTGGAGAATTTCGTAAAGGAAATGACTGATACATTGGGCTGTATCCGTAATGCAGCCCAAGAGGAGAACCGCAAGAAAATGTCCGATGCCATTCACCACGCAAGAAGCTCGTGGATGATGGTACAATCTGACGAGTCTTTGAACCATCTCTTTGACCTGATTGAAGATTCTACATCATCAGACGACGTTATCAACCAAGCGGTTGAGGATGTTTTCGCACATGGTGAGGCAATCATCAAAGCCACACAAAAGAAAATTGAGGAGGTAACAGCATGAAGAAAGTAATAATCATTGAAGATAGCCCGACATTTTGCAATATGTTGGGCAAGAAGTTGGAAACGAAGGGATGGAAAACAATCTTATGCTACAATTACAGAGATGGTCTGAAAGCTGTGAAGGAATCCTCTGAATGGGATGTTGTCATTTCGGATATGCGCTTGGGGAATGAAAACGGTATCGACCTGTTGGAATGGATGCGTAGTAACGGCTATCAGAATCCATTTATCATCATGACATCTTACGATGAAAGCATGAGTGCCGTGAGGACTATGAAATTGGGAGCGGAAGACTATATACCGAAGAAATTGTTGCTTGATGTAGTTTATGAACGTTTGGAAGAAATCATAGACAAGCAGAAACGACTCGTAGAGTTGAATAACAAGATTGTTTACCGCAAAAGTGAGAAGTTTCGCCGTATATACAAAATGGCAGAATTATTTGCCAAAAGCGACATGGCTGTTATGATATTGGGCGACAACGGAACTGGCAAAGAACATATAGCGGAAAAGATACATCTGCAAAGCAAAAGAGCCGACAAACCTTTTGAGGTAGTAGATTGCGGTACGCTTTCTGCGGAACTTGCCGTTTCCGCTCTCTTCGGACATGAGAAAGGTGCATTCACAAGTGCAGACGCAGCAAGAAAAGGTTACTTTGAATTGGCTGCTGGAGGTACGCTGTTCTTGGACGAGATAGGCAACCTGCCGAAAGACGTACAGGCGATGCTGCTGCGTGTGTTGCAATCTAAGAGCTACCGACCATTGGGAGCTACAAAAGATAAAGTGGCTGATGTGCGCATTATTGCCGCCACCAACGAAAACCTGCAAGAGGCAGTTCGGGAAGGACGATTCAGAAGCGACCTGTATTATCGACTTCACGAAGCGGTTATTGAGATTCCACGGTTGCGGGATTGCAAGGAAGATATTATGCCATTAGCTAACTTCTTCCTGAAACTATATGACAGGCATACGGACAAAGAAATAAAATGTATCAGTAAGGAAGCGCAAAGTGCACTTGTAAGCCATACATGGCCAGGTAATGTGCGTGAGTTAAAATCATGTATCATGCGAGCTATGCTGTTATGCGAGAATGAGATAATAGATGTCGAGGACTTGCAGTTGTCACAATCGACATTGACAGAAGAGGCTTTGGACTTTGATGAACAAGAACGCAAGATCAATCGAGAGCGTATCTTGTGGGCTTTGAAGCAATGCAATGGCATCAAGCGTGATGCGGCAAAAATGTTGGAAATGAGCCATACTACATTCTATGCCCGTATGAAAGAGTATGGTATTCCAACTAACAAGTTGTAATGGTATAAGAACCGTGTAAGGAAGATTGGACGAGTGTCCGGTTTTCCTTACACTATTTCTGCTTGCAATTTCCTTGTGAAAATCTTATTCTATTGATAAAGTTGCTGATTATCAGGAAATATCATCATCCAATTGTTTAGACTGTCTTGGAATGGCATAGGTATTGGACTAATAAATGATGTGCGCACAGAAACATCAAATTAGTACAAACCCATAAAAGAGACAGCAACATGGAATACAACATATTGATAGAGACTGATTTTTTCAACTTGCTGAATGCAGGTCATAAGAACAAAGGTGGTAACGCTTTGGAGAACTCATATCGTGAGTTTATCAAGGTTGTGGTTGATTTATGCAGCACCAACGTGAAGCAAGCCGTCTTTGCACTGTCATACGCAGAAATTGAGCTTGATTTCCATCTGTCAATGCCTCATATAAAGGATTGTTTGGGAACCGTAGGCTTGTATGTGCGCAAGGCTATTGCATTTGTCCGCAGAATGCAAGAGCATGTGGCAGCAACATATCATTTTCATGTGACCACATCCACTTCAGAAGCCTCTCCGCCAGTATCATCAGAATCAAAGCCATTAGTAAAATGGACTGGCAATGCCGTTGACCTTGTAGAAATGGTATATGGCATCTGCGTAATGGGAAGCGTGAATGATGGCGATGTGAAGTTCAAGGACTTGGCGCAAGCCATGTACCAGTTCTTCGGCATCAAAGCCAAGGACTGCTATCGTTTCTACACCGACATCAGAAGACGCAAGAACCATAGCCGTACTTATTTCCTTGACAGAATGCAGGAGAAGTTGAACGACAAAATGCGAAAGGATGATGAATTGGAAAGAATGAGACGATAAAAATGCCCGAAATCAGCATAGTGACCAAGAAAATGTGTTAAAAGCATATAAATAATTAGTTATACATTTGGTAATATAGAAATAAAACTATATCTTTGCAGTACAATATCACCCTTAGATGGAAAAAGCTAAGGCTCGCCACTCCTTTAAGGGGTGGCTTATTTTTTATATACGAACATAATGGAACAACAGAAACAACGAGTAATTGTTTATATTGATGGCTTCAATTTCTATTTTGGCTTGAAACATAATGCGAAATGGAAGAAGTACTATTGGCTTGATGTAGTGAAACTATTTGAGTCATTCATGCGTCCGAACCAGGAATTGGTTGCGGTCAAGTACTTTTCTGCCAAGCCAGATGATATGGACCAAAGTTTGAGGCAGAATGCTTTCTTTCAAGCAAACAAAGAAAATCCTAAATTCAAATTGATATTAGGTAAGTACTTGAAGAAGGAGATTACTTGCTTCAAATGTGGTAATATTATCCATACGCATGAGGAAAAAGAGACAGATGTGAGAATTGCCACACAAATTGTAGCAGATGCTTATCAAGACAACTGTGACATACAGATTGTTGTTTCAGCAGACAGTGATATGATTCCTGCTATTGAGTTGGCAACAGAAGCCAAGCATAAGGTATTCATATATTTTCCACCTCATCAGTATTCAAGCAATTTGGCTGCAATGGGTGCTGGAAAGCCTATACAGATGAAGCAATATGAGACTCGTTTTAAGCAAAGTATGTTGCCAGATGTCGTTCATCTAAACAAAGCGAACTTTGATTTGCATATTCCACCAAAATGGAAAGGCTTTCAAAATCAATAAATAAAGATAATGAGCCCCTCAGGCTTGCCGAAAGGCAGCATACTTGAGGGGCGTTACTTATTTTAGGCAGTAACGAAATCCATAGGGATACGTTGCTGCCTAAATTCATTTTATCAACTATTATTGTTTCTGTATCAAGTGCTTCAAATTCTCGTCAGCAGCGATGCGTTCCAGCTCGTCCTTGACAATCTGCTTGACGTCCTCCTTTATCTGATTGTAGTTGTCCTGAATAGCTTGCTTCATGCAGTCATTGCCATTGGTATCCTTGAAATCGTTAATGATAGGGATCGGCTGATAACGACTTTCCTCCCGTTTCACTTTGTCGGTGTCAACTACAATCTCGGCATGGAAGATCTTCTGCTCTATGCGCTCGGTGAAGTTGTCGGAAACAGAGCCTACAAACATACCTTGGGTGAGTCCGCTAATCTTGCTTGGCGGGATGAGACTGTCCATCTGGGTATTGATGGATGTAGAGACATCCTGACGATTGATGGAAATAGACTGGCGCTTTTGGAGCACTTTTCCAAAACGCTCGGATAAAGTCTTGGCGGTCTCGCCAACGACCTGTCCGCTGAAGATATTACCAACGGTATTGATAACCACCTTTGCCTCCTTGTCTCCATAATCACGAACCAACTGCGAGAAGTCCTGAAAGCCCAAGCAGACGGCAACCTTGTTGCTTCGTGCCGTAGCAATCAGATTATCCAAGCCTTTGAAATAGATGGTTGGCAGCTCATCAATGATAACAGAGGACTTGAGTTGTCCCTTCTTGTTGATGAGTTTCACGATGCGGCTGTTGTACAAGCCGAGTGCAGCACCATAAATGTTCTGACGGTCGGGATTCTTGACGACACATAGGATTTTCGGTTCTTCGGGATTGTTGATGTCGAGTGTAAACTCGCTTGCGGACATCACCCAGTAGAGTTGTGGTGAAATCATTCGTGACAACGGAATCTTTGCGCTTGCAATCTGCCCCGCCAACTGCTCCATTGCCCCACCTTGCCATGCATCCATGAATGGAGAAAGATAGTTCTCCAGTTCGGGATAGCTCGTCAGGATCGGAAAGACATCCTCGTATCTGCGGTTGAGCAATTCTATGGCATGAGGAAAGGTACAATACTTTCCGTTCTTGTAGATTCTTAGGTACCAGATAATGGCAGCAAAGAGGATAATCGGACTCTCCACGAAGAAGTCGCCCTGCTTCTGAACCCACGTCTTGTTGAGGTTGAGCATGATGGTGTATGCACTCTCATAAGCATCGGAAATGTCACTCATGAAATCCGGGTGAATAGGATTGCAGCGATGACTTCTGCGAGGATCATCAAAGTTGATGACATAGAACTGGGGCTTGACCTTATATCCATTCTGATGGTTCATCATGTGGTTGTAGGCAATCGTCGAAAGGTCGGAAAACTTGAAATCATAGATATACATTGAATACCCCTTCTCTATCTGCTGTTTGATGTAGTTGTTCACTACAGCAAAGGACTTACCACTACCCGGTGTACCTAACACGATGGTCGCTCGGAACGGATTGACCACGTTGATCCATCCTCTCTGCCATTTCTTCTTGTAGTAGAAGCGAGTGGGCAGATTGACAGAATACTCGTTCTCCATGAGTTTGGTCTCCTGCATGAAACTCTCGTTCTCATTATTGAAGACATCTTCCATGAGGTTGTGTTTCAAGAGCCTGCTCATCCAGAGTCCTCCCATCAACAGGCAGATATAACCCGCTGTCATTGTAAAAATGTACAGCGTGGCATTGCCCAAATGAGATATAGGCAACAATAATATCCACCAGTTGAGGAAGAATAGGCAGAAGCCCACGACAAGAACCGTAGAAATCCTGTTCCAACTCATCTTTTCTGCTTTCACGCCCTTGGTTCCCAGACATGAGAGCGCCAGGAGAAGAAGCGAAAACAGCTTGGTGTAGAGAATGGAATGGAATAAACCGCCTGTACGGTTGAAGTTGATAAGGATTCTGTCAACAACTCCGATTGTCACTCCCCACATACGCATTGCCTCGTAGCAATACCAATATACATTCATAATTGCGAGTATTATACTCACGGCACGGAGAAAATCCATTATTTTTCCCAATGCTCTCAAATCGTCTTCTTGTGCCATTGTTTTTCAGTTTTGAAGTTATACAAATTGTTTTTGATTGAAGGCAGGCTTTCTCCATTGTATAAGAAAGCCAACCTTGATGAAACGATTAAAGGTTTCGTCCTTTACGTTTCTTCTTCTTTCTACGCAACTCTCTGTCAAATGCAGCTTCCTGTGCCTCATTTGAAGGACCGCCTCCAGCCATAAGTCCAAGACCGCTGCCGTACTCATCGAACAAGCCAGAACCATGATATTCCTGTTCCGGCATTGTACCATCTTCTTTCGGGATGGTAAGTGGTATCGGCTGCTCATTCTCGTAAGGCAAGGGGAAGTGCTCCTGCAGGGTTTTGGCAGAAAGATTCGTTCCAAGCCTTGAACCATTGAAAACGCTTTGGGTGCGGTGGTCAATGAATGTTGCTCCGTAGATACGGCCGTCAGCTGTATGGCGGAAAACAACATCAATGCCCTTTGCTTTCAGCAGTTCAACGAACTTGTCCTTATGGTACGTCTGCTTCAAGACAGCTTCCACGCTATGACGGGTCATCTCGGAGAGTTTCTTGTCCTCCTTGAACTTCTTGGTAGAATAAGCGAACCGCTTTTCTATCGCCTCCACACCGACAGATTTGTCAATCTTGGAAGCCTTGAAAGGATTTCCAACTTTGTTGCCCTGTCCGTCCGTGGCAGAATAGACAAAACCATGATACTCACGACCGCCAACTTCGCCTCGGACCTCCTCCAAGGATATATTATATAAGGAAAGAAGTGTACGGTATTCGCCTAAGGACTGGAACCTGTAGGTAGCGCAGAGAGATTTTATGGTATTGGCAACCTGCTTCTTCACATTGCCTTGGCTTACATCCACCTTACGAAGTGGATTGTCTGCCTGGCGTTGCTTGCGGTCCGCCTTGTGGAGATTGTACTTCTCCTCCAAGTCACGGGTGATAGCCTTGCTCCTATGGTAGTTGTATAGGCTATCCAAACACTTGCCGTTTTCATCCACTCGGATGGTCACGATGTGCATGTGATGACGGTCGATGTCCTCATGCTTGTAAACCATGTATGGCTGGTTGCCATATCCCATGCGCTCCAAGTATTCACGGGCGATGTTCTCCATGTCCATATCCGTCAGCACATCATCGGGATGCGGATTCAGGGAGATATGCACGACAGGCTTCTCTGTTCTGATGTGCGGAGAAAGGTATCGCTGGAAATCACGCAAGGCATTGGCGATGCTCGTCTTTCCCGAACAATCATCGAAGATCTTGTTTGTAGCCAAGAGTTTTCCTTCTTCCTTGTTAATCTTCTCACCATTGTATGCCAGAGCCCCATACAATGAACTTCCGAAACTTATCTTTGCGACCATCTTTCCTCAAACTTACGGGTTAGTTCAACAATCTCACGGGTAAGAGAGACCAGTTCC
>JABLTO010003138.1_pt1 | contig 27172 bp, 21 predicted proteins | sample 7160091 | NCBI WGS metagenome assembly JABLTO01 (sample SAMN14651225, study PRJNA627086) | human gut metagenome | isolation source: feces | host: Homo sapiens
CGCGCGTACCTCCAGTACGCCTCGCTTCACTCAGCTTTGCCAGAACGAAAAATCTGCTATGCTCGATGCCATGTTTTAGAATCGAATTAGTATGAATCCTCACGGTTTGTGAACAAACGTCTGCTCCGCGCCTGACGCTGCATCCTCTTGCGGCGAAGGCGCGGGGCGGGGCAAAAGCCGCCGGGCTGTCGAACGCTGCGCGTCGGCGGTCTGGCGGCTGGCTTTTTCGCCAAGCCTACTATCTACAATTAGGAGAGAAAAAAATGAACTGGCTGAAGAAATTCGGTTCTCTGTGCCTTGCTGTGGTGCTGTCTGTCTGCCTCTTGGCGCAGGTAGGCTCGGCGCTGGCGGATGACAAGAAAGTGACCTCCGTCGAGGTCGAAACCATGCCCAACAAGACGGTGTACGTCATCGGCGAAGAGTTTTCTGCCGAGGGCGGCACGCTGAAAGTTACCTACGACGATGGCACGACGGAAATCGTCGCCATGACGGACAGCGGCGTCAAGCTGTCCAAACCCACGATGAAGACCGCGAACACCAAGAACGTGACCGCGACGGTCGGCAAAAAGCGCGTCGTGTTCAAGATTGAGGTTGTTGCGGGCATGTGCGCCGTGAACTTTGACCTGAACTACGACGGCGCGCCCGCTGCATCCACGCAGGAAGTTTCCAAGGGCGGCACCGCCAGCGAACCCGCTGCGCCCGCGCGCGACGGCTATGAGTTCGTCGCGTGGTACGCCGATGCGGACTACACGCACACCTATGATTTCGCAGCTCCCGTGACGGGCGACACGACCGTGTATGCCTTCTGGAAGAAGGTTGGCGCGGATTTTGTCACCGTGACGTTTGATTATGACTACTATGGCGTTCTCCTGAACCAGTATTCCTACCCCGTTGAAGTCGGTACGCAGGTCAAGCAGCCTGTTGCCAACCCCGAACGCACGGGCTATGCCTTCGACAAGTGGGTGGACGAAAACGGCAGCGACTTCGACTTCTCCCAGCCGATTATGGCTGACACCACCATCAAGGCGGCGTGGAACAAAACCGTGTCCGGTCAGAACACCTATGTTTTTGAGGCGGAGGATACCGACCTGACCGGCAAGATTGGCCCCAGCTACTCCGGTTCTGCGCAGGAAGAAAGCATGATTATCTACAACGAGTCCGTCGGCGCGAGCGGCAACCGCATGGTTGGCTATCTCTACGCCAGCGGCATCTCGCTGGAGTTCTACATCGCGTCCGATATGGATGTGGATGACGCGACCATCGACGTGAGCATCACGGGCGAATTTGTTACCATGTCCTATGACGGCAACGACTATCAGGTGATTGTCAACGGCGAAGCGAAGAGCTATCCGCGCGTGACCATCGAGGCGACGCAGAGCAGTATGCCGCAGTGTGCCGACCTGATTTCCATCAAGGGCGTGCACCTGAACAAGGGCGCGAACCTGATTCAGCTGATGACGAACAACACCAATGAGGTGGACGGCACGACCTTCAAGGCGTATGCCCCGATTGTGGACTGCGTGAAGGTGACGACGGAAGCTGTGCTGATTTGGGACGAGAACCACAACGAGCCGGCGACGGGCAACTACCAGAAGTAATCCATAAGCAAAGGGGATTCTCCTCATTTCCCCTCTGCTCCTCCTCAAGCAGCGGTGTATGCGGCAAACTCCGCCGCATACACCGCCATTTCTGCAAAATAAGGAGACAAACCTATGGCAAAGAAGAATCGTCCGAAAAAGAGCAAAGCACTGGTCGTCTGGGCTATTGTGACGGTTATCGTGCTGCTGGCGGACTGCGTTGGCAACTATCTGGTCGTCGGTCTGCCGGGCAACATGAACAGCCTGCTGGACAAGCCGATGGCGGCGATTGGGGAAGCCATCGACTTCAAACTGAGCGCGGGTGAACTCGGCGGCTTGATGGACACGCTGTTCGGCAGCCAGCGCCCGATTTACAGTGACGAAGTGACCTCTGTGTACCCCACACAGAAGGCAACGAACAAGGCAGAAGCCTTTGCGAATGCGCAGGAAGTTAACCTGAAGCTGGCAGAAGAAGGCTTTGTGCTGCTGAAGAACGAGAACGCTGCGCTGCCCATGAACAAGGGCGCGAGGATTTCCGTGTTCAGCAAGAACAGTGTGAACCTGTCCTATGGCGGCTCCGGTTCGGGCGGCTTCGATACGAGCAATAACAAGAACTTGTATGAGAGCCTGAACGACGCGGGATTCGTCACCAATCCGACGCTGAAGCGCTTCTATGAGAGCAGCCAGTCCGGCCCGGTGCGCACCGCGAACTCCAGCGACCTTGACAACGGCGACAATCAGAAGATTGCAACCGCTGAAACGCCCCAGAACAAGTACACCGACGCGGTGAGGAACAGCTATGCGGATTATTCCGACGCGGCGCTGGTCGTTATCACCCGCATTGGCGGCGAGGGCTTTGACCTGCCCCGCTATCAGGGCGACAGTGAAGGCGCTGTGTCCCCGGACAGCCACTATCTGGAACTTGACCAGAACGAAATTGATCTGCTGACCGCTGTCACCGACGGCACGTTCAAGCGCGTTGTCGTTGTGTTCAACACGCCCTCCAGCTTTGAAGCGACATTCCTCAAAGACAGCGCCTACGCCGCCTTTGCTGATAAGATTGATGCGGCGGTGTGGATTGGCTTCACCGGCTCGAACGGCATCACCGCGCTGGGCGAAATCCTGAACGGCGACGTGAACCCCTCCGGCCGTCTGGTGGACACATGGGCGGCGGACTTCACCAAAAATCCGTCCTTCGTAAACTTCGGCACGGGCTGCCTACCGGACACGACCGACAAGTATGATGGCGGCATGTACTACTCCGTGGACTACGAAGAAGGCATTTACGTCGGCTATCGCTACTATGAGACGCGCGGCGAAACCGACGGCGAGGACTGGTACAATGCCAACGTCGTCTATCCCTTCGGCTACGGCTTGAGCTACACAACGTTCGACTGGACGGTGGGCGACGCCTCCGCAAGCGAAATCGAACTTGGCACGACCATCACCGTGCCGGTGACGGTGAAGAACACGGGCAGCGTCGCAGGCAAGGAAGTGGTGCAGCTGTACGCCTCCGCGCCCTACACGCTGGGCGGCATCGAAAAGGCGCACAAGGTGCTTGTCGGCTTTGCAAAGACGAAGCTCCTTCAGCCCGGCGAGAGCGAGACGGTGACGGTCAGCTTTGACCCGTATTCCGCGGCGAGCTACGATTACCGCGACGCAAACAGCAACGGTTTCAGCGGCTATGAACTGGAAGCGGGCGAGTACACGCTGTATGTCTCCCGCAACGCGCATGAATCCGAAAAGGCGATTGCGCTGAATCTGGCGGCGGATGTGCAGATTGGCACCGACCCGACGACGGACAGTGAAGTCGTCAACCGCTACACCGATTCCGAGAACTTCCTCGACAGCGACTGGCAGCTGGACGCCATGCTCAGCCGCGCGGACTGGGAGGGCACTTGGCCCACGCCGCAGACCGCGCAGCAGCACGCGGGCACGGATCGTCTGTATGAGGAAATTCGCAGCGAAGAGCACAATAATCCGACTGATTTTGATTCGGAAGAATACCCGTGGTTCGGCGAAGAACCCACACTGACCCTGCGCGACCTGCTGCCCTCTGCGGAAGCGGAAGGCTATGAGCCGGTTGTCTCCTACGATGACGAACGCTGGGAAGAGCTGATGATGGGCTGCGACGAGGAAGAGATGATTGCCCTCATCAACAACGGCGCATACCACACCTTGGCGATGGAGAGCGTCGGTCTGCCGGCGACCATTCACGGCGACGGCCCGTCGGGCTTCACCTGCTTCATGAGCAAAGAGCAGGTCAACGGCACTTGCCAGTATGTCTCCGAACCCGTGATGGCGTCCACTTGGAACATCGACCTGATGACCGAACTGGGCGAAGCTATCGGCGAAGAAGGCACCATCGGCGATAAGGCGACAGGTCAGCCGTATTCCAGCATCTACGCGCCCGGCGTCAATATCCACCGCAGCCCCTTCGGCGGTCGCTGCTCGGAGTATTTCTCCGAAGACCCGTTCATTTCCGGCATGATGGGCGCGGCGGAAGTGCAGGGCATCCAGAGCCGCGGCGTGCTGCCGACGGTCAAGCACTTCGTCGCGAACGAGCAGGAAACGCACCGCTCCATCGGCGGCGACCTGAGCTGGCTGAGCGAGCAGGCGCTGCGCGAAATCTACCTGAAGCCGTTTGAGTATACCGTCAAGCTGGGCGAAACCCGCGGTATCATGACCTCCTTCAACCGCATCGGAACGCGCTGGACGGGCGGCGACTACCGTCTGCTGACCGAAATCCTGCGCAACGAATGGGGTTTCAACGGGCTGGTTATCTGCGACTTCAACACCATTCCGCAGTACATGATTCCGCGCATGATGTTCTACGCCGGCGGCAGCCTTGACCTTGCGACGCAGCAGAGCGCCATGTGGACGGACTGTGACACCTCCGACGCGGGCGACGCGATTGTGCTGATGCGCGCGGTGAAGGACGTGATGTACGCGCTGGTGAACTCCAATGCCATGAACGCGGAGGTCATCGGCTACAATCCCCCGATTTGGCAGGAATACCTGCAATGGATTAACATCGGCGCATTCACCCTCGTGGGTGTCTGGCTGGTGCTGGCGATTGTGCGCACGGTGCGCTGCAACAAGCGGCAGAAGGCGAAAATCGCGGCGGCAAACGCGGCGAAGTAAGCTGATAAAATGGGCAGCCCTCTTGGATGAAAATCCGGAGGGCTGCTTTTATGTGCAGGGGAAATTTGCGTGGAGGCTTGAAAAGAAAAAGGAAATGTGATATAATCAATCTGCAAACAGAATAGTGGTTAATATTGGAAACGCACACTCCTATGGGATGATAACGAACAACACATCGTCTGCTGATTTGCTATCATTTTAGGGAGGTCTTTTTTTATGCCCAAGAACAAGTTTCAGGATGTTGTGCTGACTGCTATCATGGCGACCATCATGGTCTATGGCATGGTGGTTTACAATGTTGCGCTGGCGACAGGCGGACTAACTGCTGAAAGTTTCCTGCTTGCGCTCTATGAACTGCCCATTATGGTGCCCATTGCCTTTGTGCTGGAGTTTTTTGCCGTCGGGGAAAATTGCAAGGAGGCTGGCGTTTACGGTCGTGCGGCCGACGGATCGACCGCAGTTCATCACCTATGCCATTTCTATCTGCATCTGCTGCATCATGTGCCCGCTGATGAGCTTGGTCGCGACCATTCTGTTTAAGGATACAAAGACGTTTGCAACATGGGTGCAGACATGGGCGATGAATTTCCCGATGGCAATCTGCTACCAGATGTTTTATTGCGGTCCGCTTGTGCGCCTGATTTTCCGAGCAATTTTCCGCGAAAAGCAGCAGGAAGCCTGATGCATTGCGCATTGGCAGCCCTCTTGGATGAAGATCCGGAGGGCTGCTTTTTGTGTGGCGGAGAATTTCCCTGCAAATTGTAAATTTTTCTGCCAGCATGGGGAATCAGCAGGGAAATAGGCAGGGGAGGGCGAAAAAATGGAATCGAAAGGAGGATGTATGCGCAAAGAGATTCAAGGAATGCTGCGCGAGTTGCCGTCATTGCTGACCATGCGATTCCAGCAGGTTCGCTGCAAGGATGCCATCTTGATTCGCGCCGCCGAAGAGAACGAATTGAGCATGACGGGAGCGCCGAAGGTGATTCCCGATGCGTGCATTGCATCCGGGTGCACGGCATACGAATCGTTCTGCAACCACTTTCACCTGTATACGGGCAAAATCAAGCATTCGGAGCTTGCTATGCTCAAAGAACTTGCACTTGCAGTGGGAAAAAATCTCTATGAGAAACTCAGCATGACGTACCCCGACGGGAACTTTCGCCTGTATGTGGAAATCAACGTGAAAGAAGGCATTACGCTGCGCTTCCATCAGGTGTGGGTGGGCGAAAAGCCTGTTTACAGCGACGAAATGATTGCAGAAAGCCAATCCGGCAAGGAATTTCAGGTGTTTTTGTTTGCATCGGCGAGCGAAGCGGCGTAACTGAAAGGTTTGCCGCGCGAAAAACGAAAGGAGTATGCTGCACTATGAAGAAACTTCTCTCCCTCCTCCTCCTGCTGGCGCTGGGACTGTCCTGCTGCGCCTTTGCGGCAGAGGATACGCTGACGGGCGTGCCGCAGGACGAAATCACCGCGCAGTGGGGAAGCCCCGAAAAGCTGCTCAACTATACCGTCGGCATTTGGAAGCGGGACGGACAGACGCTTGTTGCGACGTTCGTCACTGACCCGGAAACACAGCAGTTGCTGGTGCTGGATTACGTTATTCTTGATAGTGAGCGGCAGTTGCTCGCGGGGACAATCCCGACGGAGGATACGCTCTTTCACGTCTACGATGTGGTGAGCAGCACGGCTGCGGCGGAAATTCCCGGCGTGGTGGATGTCGGCAGCGGCGCGGAAATCCATGCGAAAATCACGGCGGACGGTTACGTCGTCTGCTGGCAGAGGGACTGCCCGAACATCTTCACCGACCTGTATCTGACGGTCTACGATGGCGTGAAGGGGCAGGAGGACGGCTGCAAGACTGCCTACCTGACCTATGTGATGACAAAAGAAGAATAAATTTATAACTGTTTTCCCATGCCCGGCGGCAGATAGTGCATTCCTTTGCATTTTGCCGCCGGGCTTTTTTTGCATATCTCGATTTCACAATTTTCATAACTGTCTCACACTTGCGACGATTTCACGAGATTCGCACGTTTGTATCGCGAAATGAGATTTTCACGCAAAAATCACACAAAAACGGCCGAATTTCCAGTTGTTTTGCCTTGACCGGCAGGCGGATTTCCTTGTATAATACCGTCAGAAAGCGACCGGAAAGCAAATGCGGCGTTTCGGAACGCAGTGGAAGGAGATGCAGACTGTGGCCCGGTATATCCTCCAGCGCTTGGGGCAGACGCTGTTAATTCTGCTGATCGTATCGTTTATTACGTATCTGCTGATTGACTTTTTGCCCGGCGACCCCATTGCTGCGATGCTCGGCGGTGAGATTTCGCAGGAAACGTATGACTGGTGGTATCAAGAGCTGAATCTTGATAAGCCCGTGCTGATTCGCTATGTGCTGTGGCTGAAAAATGCCCTCATGGGTGACTTCGGACATTCAGCATCGTACAGTGTGCCGGTGCTGCAGATTATCGGCGAGCGCGTGCCAGTGACGCTGTACTTGAGCGTGCTGGCGTTCCTCATCAGCGTGCCGCTGGGTATCCTCTTCGGCATCATCAGCGCCGTGAAGCGCGGCAAACCGGCGGACACCGCGGTGACGCTGACGGCGAACATCTGCTGCTGCCTGCCGCAGTTCTGGCTCGGCATTCTGCTGATGTACATCTTCACGATTGTGCTGGGATGGCTGCCGTCCAGTGGCTGGGTGTGGCCGTGGGAGGACTTCGGCGAGAGCGTGCGGCGCACGATTATGCCGCTGACTTGCCTGACCATCGGCGGTATCGCCTCCATCACCCGCCAGACCCGCTCCTCCATGCTGGAAGTGATTCGTCAGGATTACATCCGCACGGCGAAGTCAAAGGGACTCAAGGGCAAGAAAGTCATCTACATCCACGCGCTGAAGAACGCGCTGCTGCCGGTCATCACGCTGATGGGTCTTCGCATGGGCGGTATGCTGGGCGGCTCGGTGTTCGTGGAGAACGTGTTCGTGATTCCGGGCATGGGGTCGCTGCTGGTGAATGCCATTTCCATGCAGGACATTCCGCTGATTCAAGGGTGCGTGCTGCTGATTGCACTGTTCACCAGCGTCGTCAAGTACGCTGGACACGCTGGCGATTCAGCGGGCGCTGGATGCGGCGGAAGGCAAAGGCGGCGTGGTCGTCGTGCCGGAAGGAACGTACCTGACTAAACAGGTGCAGCTCCGCTCGGACACGATGCTCTGGCTGGACAAAAACGCGGTGCTGCTGGCATCGCAGAATTACGCAACTTATCCGCATGTCGTGCCGTGCGAAAGTCTGGTGGCTGTGCGCAACACCGGGCGGGCGCTGGTCTATGCCGAGCGTGCGCGGAACATCAGCATTTCCGGCGGAGGCGAATTGAACGCGAACGGCCGCTGCCGCTTCAAGGTCAACGACCCGAAGGGCATCAACAAGCTGTACACGTCGCGCCCGGACAACCTTTATATGGCTTGCTGCGAGGATATCCGCGTGTCCGACGTGCGGTTCACCAGCGCCGCCTACTGGACGCTTGTTCCGCTCTCCAGCCGCTTTGTGACGCTGGAGCACCTGATGCTGGACTGCATGAACACCCCCAACCGCGACGGCATTGACCCCGTGGACTGCCACGACCTGAGCGTGCGACACTGCTGCATTATGGCGGGCGACGACGGCTTCTGCCTGAAAACGGCGGACAGAATGGGCTGCCGGAACATCTTTGCGGAGGACTTGGTCATCCAGTCGCTGGCGAGTGCCATCAAAATTGGCACGGATTCTTACGCGAAGGTGGAGAACGTCACGGTGCGGCGCTGCATCCTCAAAAATGTCAACCGATGCGGCATTGCGGTGGAAACCGTCGACGGCGCGGCGATTCGCAATTGCACCTTCGAGGACATTGACATGACGGACTGCGGCGGTCCGATGTATATGACTATCGGACACAGAAACCGCAAAGCGCCGCAGCTTCCGGTGCGAGTGGGGTCGATGGCGCACATCGCATTCCGGCGCATCGGCTATCGCGCGCCGTATCTGTTCAGCCGCTGCAAAACGGTCTATGAGAGCCTGTTCATCGGCGACAGCGCGGAGAACAAAATTCGCGATGTGCTGGTGGCGGACTGCGATTTGCTGCTGCCGGGCGGATGCCGGCATGGCGTGGATGCGCCGCAGCCCATTGGGGAGAAGTACCCGGAGTACGACCGGCATGGGCTGTCCTCCGGGGCGGCGTTCACGCTTCGCTTCTGCGAGGATGTGCGCTTTGAGAACAATGTCATTCAGACGGAAAGGCCAGATGTGCGTCCGCTGGTGATGATTCACGATTGCTGAAAGGAGCGGTTTTATGGCATTCAAGCCTCATGGCATCGTTGTGCCGATTGTAACGCCTGTCACGCAGGATGGCAAGTTCAACGAGAAGGCGTATCGCGATTTGATAGAGTATCTGGCAAGCAGCGGGATTCACGGCGTGTTCCCCTTCGGGACGACGGGCGAATTCTATGCGCATGACATGGGTTTCTACCGCGAGGTGCTGGCGGTGACGAAGGACGCGGTGCGCGGGCGCATGGACATCTACGCAGGGGCGAACAATATCACCACGCGCGGCGCGGTGGAAATCGCCAAGGCGGTGGAGCAGGTTGGCGGCGTTGATGCGCTGAGCGTCTTGACCCCCATGTTCGTCAGTCAGACGCAGTACGAGGTGTCCGAATACTACCGCGAAATCGCCTCCGAGACGAATCTGCCGATTATCATCTACAACAACCGCCCCAAGACAAACGTCACCGTTGAACCGGCAACCGTTGCCAAGCTGGCGGAAATCGACAACATCATCGGCGTGAAGGATTCCACGGGCGACATGACGAATACGGAAGAGTATCTCCGCCTAACGCGCGGAATGGACAACTTCCACGTCATGATGGGACGCGACACGCTGATTTACGCCGCGCTGTGCTACGGGGCATCGGGTGCGATTGCATCCTGCGCCAACGTTGCGCCGAAGATTGCGGTGGATATCTACGAGAAGTTCCGCGCGGGTGATGCGGCGGGCGCGCTGGATGCGCAGTTCCGCTTCTCCGCCCTGCGAATCGCAACCAATATGGGCACGTTCCCCGTTGTGCTGAAGGAAGCGCTCAAGCTCATCGGGCACGACTGCGGCGACTGCGTGAAGCCCATTCAGCCGCTGAATGACGAACAGCGCGCGCGCCTGAAGAAAGTCCTTGTAGACATGGGGCTGCTGTAAATTGCTTTTCCGCCTGATTCAAACAGGCTGAAAGATAGAATTGCGTAATTAAGGAGGATTTTTGATATGAAGATTGCATTCATTGGTCTGGGCATCATGGGCAAGCCGATGGCGAAGAACCTCATCAAGGCGGGTCATGAGCTGTTTGTGTTTGACCGCAATCCGGCGGCGAACGAGGAAATGAAGGCGGCGGGCGCGAATATCTGCGCTTCTTCTGCTGACACGGTGAAGAACGTTGATTTGGTCATCACCATGCTGCCGAACAGCCCGCAGGTGAAGTCCGTCATGCTGGAAGAGGATAAGCTGGCGGATGCAATGCCCAAGACGGCTGTGTTCATTGACTGCTCGTCCATCAACCCGGTTGCGTCCCGCGAAATCGCGGCGGAGCTGGAAAAGCGCGGCATTGACATGCTGGATGCGCCTGTGTCCGGCGGTCAGCCCAAGGCGATTGACGGCACGCTGTCCTTCATGGTCGGCGGCAAGGAAGAGGTGTTCAACCGCTTCAAGCCCGTTCTGGCGAGCATGGGCTCGTCCGTGGTGCTGTGCGGCGGTATCGGCGCAGGCAACGTGACCAAGCTGTGCAACCAGACCATCGTGGCGGTCAACATCGCAGTGCTGGCGGAAGCAATGCAGATGGGTCAGATGTGCGGCGTTGAGCCCCAGAAGATTTTCGAGGCGATTCGCGGCGGTCTGGCTGGTTCTACCGTCATGAACGCGAAAGCGCCGATGATGATGGATCAGAACTTTGAGCCCGGCTTCCGCATTGACCTGCACATCAAGGATTTGAAGAACGTCGTTGATGCTGCGAGCGCGGTGGATGCCCCGATTCCGCTGACGCAGGCGGTGCTGGAAATGATGAAGGTGCTGCACAAGGACGGCTGCGGCGCCTGCGACCATAGCGCGCTGCTGAAGTATTACCAGAAGCTGACCGGCGAAGTGCTGCATCACTAATTCGCTGATAGATTCATTTTCGGCAGGCAGGAAAGATTGCTCCTGCCTGCCGTTTGTGGTATGATGAACCCGATGAAAGAAAGGAGAATCCGCTGATGAAAATGCTCTTTGCGTCCGATTCATTCAAGGGGTCGCTGACGGCGGTGGAAATCTGCGATTTGCTGCAAGAAGCCGCGGCTGACATTTTCCCGGATGCGGAAACGGTGTCGCTGCCCATTGCCGACGGCGGCGAAGGCACGGTGGATGCGCTGCTTTGCGCAATGGGCGGAAAACGGATGACGACGCGTGTGACCGGCCCGCTGCTCATGCCCGTGGATGCGCAGTGGGGCTTGCTGGGCGATGGACAGACGGCGGTGCTGGAAATGGCACAGGCGAGCGGCTTGCCGTATGTGCCGGCGGCGCAGCGCGACCCGCGAAAAACGACCAGCTTCGGCACGGGCGAGCTGATGGCGCAAGCCATTCGGTGCGGCGCGAAATCACTGCTGATTGGCATTGGCGGAAGCGCAACGAATGACGGCGGGCTGGGGATGCTAAGCGCCTTGGGCGCGGTGTTCACAGATTGGCAGGGAAAGCCGGTTCCCCCAACAGGCGGGGCGCTGGCGGATGTCTGCCATGCGGATTTTTCCGGGCTGATGCCGGAACTTGCGGCTTGCCGCATCACCGTGCTGTGCGACGTGACGAACCCGCTGCTGGGCGCGACGGGCGCGACGTACACCTACGGTCCGCAGAAGGGCGCAACGCCGGAAATCTGCGCGGAACTGGAAGCGGGCATGAAACACTATGCGCAGGTCGTCGAAAACACTATTGGACGCAATATTGCGGATTTCCCCGGCGCGGGTGCGGCGGGTGGATTGGGCGCGGCGCTGGGCGGCGTGCTGAAGGCGACGCTGAAAAGCGGCATTGACGCGGTGCTGGAAACGGTTCGCTTTGACGAGCAGCTCAAACAGGTGGATTTGGTTGTGACGGGCGAGGGCAGAATAGACGGACAGAGCGTGCAGTTCGGCAAAGTGCCGATTGGCGTGGCACGGCGGTGCGCGAAGGCGAATGTGCCGGTGCTGTGCATTTGCGGCGGTATCGGCGCGGGCGCGGAAGGGCTGTTCGACGTTTGCGAAAGCACGATTCAGACGACGGTATCAAAACCCATGGCGCTGTCAGAAGCGATTGAAAACGCGCGGACGCTGTATCTGGATGCCGCCAAGCGCCTTTTCCGCGCTGTGCGCATCGGGCAGAAGCTGCACGTTTGACAGGTATTGACGCGCGTGATACAATAACAGCATCAAGCTCGATCAAGGGGAGAAAACGCCATGTTGAAGCTGCTGGTTGTCACGCCGAACCCTACGGTGTATGACGCAACCGTCCGCATTGTGCAGACGACGAAGTTCGACGCCGAGGTCATCCAGACCACGTCGCGGCAGGTGGTGGAGGACGTATCCAAAGCCATGGAGGGCTGCACAGGCATTGTCGTTGCGCGCGGCAATCAGGCGCAGCTGCTCAAAAAGCATGTGGAGTACCCCGTGTCGGAGATCACCTTTTCCGGGCAGGAAATGGCGGGCTTCGTCAAACAGGCGTGCGATTTGATACCGCATAAGCATCCGAAAATCGCCTTCGTCGGCTTCCGGCATATGTATTCCGACGTGGAGAACATCGGTGCGCTGGCGAACGCGGATGTGAGGGTGTATTATGCGGGCAGCTCGGACATGGTCGCGCAGGTGACGCGGAATGCCATCCAGGACGGCGCGGAAGCCATCATCGGCAGCGAAAACGCCTGCAACTATGCCGCGGCGCAGGGGATTACGACGGTGTTCGTTGACAGCTCGGACGAGTGCATCCGCGATGCGCTCCGCCGGGCACGGCTGGCAATGGATGCCATCAAAGTGGAGCAGCGCAGGACGGCGGAGTTCTCCTCCCTGCTGAACTACTCCTTTGATGCCATTTTGAAGCTGAATCCCGACGGCGTGATTGAAATTGCAAACACGGTGGCGGAAAACGCGTTCCACTGCACACAGGCACAGCTGGTCGGCAAGCGCTTCACGGAACTGCCGGGTCTGACGCTGACCAGTGCCGTGTTCGAGTCGCTCAAGGAGCGGAAAAACCTGTATTCGCACGTCGTAATGATACAGAAGGAGCGGTATCTGCTCAATATCGCCTGTATTGATGTCAGCGGGCAGAACTTCGGCACAATTCTGTCACTGTATGCGTTCGGCTCGGTGGATGACATGCAGGAGAGCATCCGCAAAGACCATGTGCAGCAGGGCGACGCCGCAACGCGAAAATTCGGCAAGTTCATCTCCCACGCGCCAAGAATGCGCCTTGCGCTGGAAAACGCCGCGATGTACGCGCAGTACGAGCTGCCGCTGCTGATTTGCGGTGAGCCCGGCACGGAGAAAACGCGTCTGGCAGAATGCATCCACAACGAGAGCCTGCGGCGCGACAAGCAGTTCATTCAGGCGGATGTGAGCACCCTGCCGATTGCGAATCAAACCGAGCTGCTTTTTGGGCGCGCGACGAGCAACGGGCTTGTATACAATGCGCATAAAGGAACGCTGTACCTGCGGCATGTGGATTTGCTCACGCCAGAAAGCCAGCATCAGCTGCTGAACGTTATCCGCTATGAGCAGTACTACGCGCCGGGGCAGTCCAAGCCGATTTGGGCGTCTATTCGTGTGATTTGCTCAACGAACCGGGATTTGCTGGCCATGGCGAAGGCAGGCGAATTTCTGCTGCCGCTGGCGGACAAACTGAACGACTACCGCATTGATTTGCCGCCCCTGCGCGAATGTCAGCAGGATTTTGCCCAGCTGGTGGAGGAAAACATTGCCTTTGCGCGTGTGCACACGCGGAAACAGGCGACCTTCACGCCCGATGCGCTGAAGCTGCTGATGAGCTACTCGTGGCCGGGCAATCAGCGGGAAATGTCGATTTTCTTCGAGAAGGCGTTTCTGCTGACGCGCACCAACCGCATGGACGCGGATTTTGTGCAGCAGCTGCTGTACCCGGAGCGCACGGGCAGCGCACCGCAGCAGCAAGTATTGGTCATCAGCAGCGACGAGGAGCGGGAACTGCGCTGTGCCCTCAGTGAGCATCCGAGCGACCGGGACGCGGTGCTGAAGCAGCTGGGCATCAGCCGTGCGACGCTGTATCGGCGGATGAAGAAGTACGGGCTGCAGCAGGAAAAATAAAGCTGTTTCTGGATTCTCCTGCGCCATCTGCCTGCACCGCTTCCGCACGGGCGTCTGGTCGTTCCGTTTGGCGCAGCACTTTTGTCGCTGACGAATTTCACGTCAGCGGCAGTTTTTTATTCAGCAGGGCGGCTTTAGGCGGCTTTACATCCGCCGTGCAGTTTGTTATAATAAAATGACCAAACAATCGGAGGGCAGCCTATGACCATCGCCATTGTGGATGATGAATTGGAGACGCGCCAGTATATGCAGGGCTTGGTGGCGCAGTATCTGGCGGAAACGGGACGCATGGCGCAGCTGGTGTTCTACCCGGATGGGGCGTCGTTTCTCGTCGGATGCGAGCATCCGGACATTGTGCTGATGGACATTGACATGCCGGGCATGGACGGCTTTTCGACGGCGGAGCAGCTGCGGCGGAGTCACCCGGATGCTATCCTGATTTTCACCACGCGCCTCAGCCAATGCGCCATCCGCGGCTATGAGGTGGACGCCATCGGCTTTCTGGTCAAGCCGGTGACGCTGCCGGGGCTGACTGTGAAGCTGAACAAGGCGTTCAAGCGGGTGGAGTACCGGCAGTCGAAAATCTGCCTGAAAACGAAAGACAACATCCTGTTCTTGGAGAAAAACGAGATTTACTATGCCGAGGGCAGCAATCACCATGTCATTTATCATACGGCGCAGGGCGAATTCCCCGTCCGCACGTCCCTGCAGGAGGCGGAGGAACAGTTAGGCGCGGAATTCAGCCGAAGCTCGCATTCCTATATCGTCAATCTGGGCTTCGTGACGATGGTCGGAAAGAACGATGTGACGGTTCACGGCGAGGCGATTCCGCTGTCGCGCGCGATGCGCAGGGACTTTCTGAATGCGGTCAACCGCTATTACGGCGTGAGGTGACGAAGATGCTGATGAACTTGGCGAATTACCTGAACAATGAATTTCCATTCCATATGTTCTTCGCGGTGCAGATTCTGCTGGCGGAGGGGCTGTTCGTCGTGCGGATGAAGTCGCGGCTGCGCCCGCTGAAAATCGTGCTGCCGGTGGTGCTGTGCTACTTGGTGCTGGGATGGTTTCATCCGATGCTGGGGCATCGCTTTGTGCGCGTGGCGGCGTTTTTTGCCGAATCGCTGCTGGTGCTGTGCCTGACGATGGACGTTCCGACGACGAATGCGCTTTGCATCGGCATTTCCTCTTATGCGATTCAGAATCTGGCGTTCAAGGTCGGCGGACTGGCGACATGCTGGATGACCAAGTCTCGCGAGCCGCTGTTCTATCTGCTCACCAGCGCATCGTTTGTGGTGGTGTACGCCGTGTGCTACCTGATGTTCGTGCGGCGCTTCCCGGAGAACGGCGATTTGAAGCTCGGCAACTGGAAGGTGCTGTTCCTGACGCTGGTGACGCTGCTGACGGTGTTTGTACGTTCCGTGTCGCTCCCGACGGATATTTCGCTGATTGACCGCCTGTTCTCGATTCTCTCGGTCATTATGGTGATGGTGCTGATTTACCAGTGTATGTACGCCGACGAGATGCGCCGCGAGAAGGAAATCATCGAGAGCCTGTTGGCGCGGGAGGAATCCAGGCATCAGCTGCTGGGCAAGACGATTGACAGCATCAACATGAAGTGCCACGACCTGCGCTATCACATTGATACCTACCGCCGGACGCAGCAGCTGGATGAACACGCGGCGTTTTTTGACGAGGTGGAGCAGGAGATTCAGCGCTATGAGTACACGTTCCACACGGGCAATGCGGCGCTGGATTCGGTGCTGTCTGAAAAGAGCCTGTATTGCAGCGCAAATCACATTCTGCTGACGACGATGCTGGATGTATCGCTGCTCGCGCCCATTGAAAAGTCCGATATCTATTCCATCTTCGGCAATGCGCTGGACAACGCGATTCAGGCGGTGATGGCGGAAGCGCCCGAAAACCGCAGCGTCAATATCCGCGTCAGCGACGTGGTGGGCATGACGCAGATTGTCTTCGAGAATTTTTGCAGCAAGCCGCCGGAAATGCACGAGGGACTGCCGAAGACGGAGAAGAACACACAGTACCACGGCTTCGGACTGCGCTCCATCCGCTATATTATCGCGAAGTACGACGGGCATATGAGCATCGACACGAAAGACCAGATGTTCACCCTCTCACTTCTGCTGCCGCGTCCGCAGCAGTCCGCATGACGATTTACGCACAAAAAACAACCGGTTTCGACACGAATGCGCTTCGTGTCGTTTTTTTGTGATAGAATCCGCACATCAAAGGGGGCGCTGAGCCCTCATAGAAAGGGAAAGGTGTCCATGAAACGCACAAAACTCTTGGCACTCTTGACATCCATCTCCTGTGTTCTCCTGACGATTGTTCTGGTGGGCAGTTACTTCACGGCTGCTTACGCCATGATGATCAACAAGGAACTGGGCATCGTGACCACGAGCGTGGTGACGGATGACCCCAGCAAAAACGCTACCTATTACGCCTCCAGTTTCCTGAAGGAAGACGGTACGCGTGACGATGATGCGCTGACCGCGTGGCAGAAGGCGCTGTGTGAGCAGATTCAGGGCGAAGGCTCTGTGCTGCTGACGAACAACGGCGCGCTGCCGATGAAAAAAGGACTGGGCGTGACCGTTTTCGGCCGCGGCGCAGTTGATACCATCTATGGCGGCACGGGTTCTGGTCAGGTTGATACCAGCAAGGCAGCGACAATGACCAGCGCGCTCACGGCGGCGGGTCTGAACGTCAACACCGCGATGATGGACTGGTACAGCGCGCAGATTGCGCAGATGAAGGAAGACAAGACCAACCGCTCCACGCCCGGCATGTTCACCGAATATGCGGACGTTCCGGCGGCGACCCGCATTGCCGAGGTTTCGGCGGACGCGGTGGCATCTTCCGGCGTGAATCTGGACGGCTACAAGGATGCGGCGATTGTCGTTATCGGACGCTCCGGCGGCGAAGGCGCTGACCTGTACACCGGCGAATTCACCGACGGTACGTCGTACTTTGAATTGCAGGATTCCGAGCGCGAGCTGCTCAAGTATGTGGCTTCGCAGGGCTTCAGCAAGACGATTGTGCTGATTAACTCCTCCAACGCCATGGCGATGGACTGGGTGAACAATCCGGAATACGGCGTGGATGCTTGCCTGTGGATCGGCGGCCCCGGTCAGTACGGTCTGAACGCGGTGGCGCAGATTCTGGTGGGCGACGTGAACCCCTCTGGCCGACTGGTGGATACCTACTCCGTGTCCTCCCTGTCCTCCGCGGCGATTCAGAACTTCGGCTCCTACGTCTACACCAATGCGGATGAAGAGACGGGCATGGTCGGCGGCGTGACGATTGACGGCGTGCCGGGCGACAAGACGAAGGTGCGCTATGCGATTCACTATCTGGTGGAATCCGAAGGCATCTATGTCGGCTACAAGTACTACGAAACGCGCTATGAAGATGCGGTCATGGAGCAGGGCAACGCGTCCGGCAATGCGGGCATCTTCGCGTCCAAGGGCGACAGCTGGGTGTACGGCGAGGAAGTCGCGTATCCCTTCGGCTATGGCATGTCTTACACCACGTTTGAGCAGGCGCTGGAAAGCGTGACCTACGACGCGGCAACCGACAGCTTCACTGTGCTGGTGAAGGTGACGAACACGGGCGACGTCGCAGGCAAGGAAGTCGTGCAGGTCTACGGTCAGCAGCCGTACACCGAATTCGACCGCGCGAACGCGATTGAGAAGGCGTCTGTGCAGCTCGTCGGCTTCGGCAAGACGAATGTCCTCCAGCCCGGTGAATCCGAGACCGTCTCCGTGACGGTTGACCGCAAGGAAGTGACGGTTTACGACGAGCATGTCAACAAAACCTACATTCTCGAAGCGGGTGACTATTACCTGAGCGTTGGTCTGGATGCACACGACGCGGTGAACAACATCCTCGCGGCGAAGGGCTATGCCCCCATCGCACAGGAAACGCCGGCTGCGGAAGGCGCAGAAGAGGCGGAAACCGCAACGCTGACCGCGAACGGCGCGGCGGCGATGGATGCCCCTGGCGACGCGGCAAAGGTCTATAAGTTCACGGTCGATAGCGACGACAATGCGACGTACAGCGTGTCCGGCACGGGCTACAAGATTACCAACCAGTTCGGTGATGCGGATCTGAACAGCTACGGCGAGAAGCTCGTGACGTACCTGTCCCGCAGCGACTGGCAGGGCACTTGGCCGGTTTCTTATGACAGCCTGACGGCGAACGACGCTATTATCAACGGTCTGCAATTCAACTATACGGCGGAAGCGCCCGACGAGACGGTCATTACGGGTTCAACCGCGACGAACTACACCTTGGCGAACCTGATTGGCAAGGACTACGACGACCCGATGTGGGTGGATCTGCTCAATCAGCTGACGCTGACGGATTTGGCGGAACTGGTTGGCCACTCCGGCTACGGCACGCGGGCAATCGACTCCATCGGTCTGCCCGCGACGGTGGCAGCGGACGGCCCGCAGGGCATCAAGGCGACGTATGCCGGCAACAACTCCACGGTGGCGTATACCTCCGAACCGGTCATGGCGGCGACGTTCAACACGGAAATCCTCTACAATGTCGGTCTGTCGATGGGCGAAGATGCGCTGCGCTCCGACAACCGCGTGGTTGGCTGGTACGGCCCGGCGATGAACATCCACCGCACGCCTTACTCCGGTCGTAACTTCGAGTATTACTCCGAGGACGGCTTCCTGTCCGGCAAGATGGCGGCGCAGGAAGTGGCAGCGGCTCGCTCGAAGGGTCTGGTCGTCTACATCAAGCACTTCGCGCTCAATGACTTTGAGACGTACCGCCAGTCGGTCGCAACCTTCGCGACGGAACAGGCGATTCGTGAAATCTACCTGAAGGGTTTCCAGTACGCGGTGGAAGAGGGCGGTGCGAACGCCGCTATGACCTCCTTCAACCGTATCGGCACGCGCTGGGCAGGTGCGCACAGCGGACTTTGCAACGAAGTTCTGCGCAAGGAATGGGGCTTCGTCGGCGTGACGCTGACGGACGCTGTTATGGCGAACCGCAACTGGATGGACGTTTCCATCGGTCTGGAAGCGGGCAATGACACTTGGCTGTCCTCCGGCGACTGGCTGGTGTCGAAGATTGAAGGCTGGGCGGCGGAAGACGGCAAGCTGCTGAACAACCTCCGCACTTCGGCGAAGAACTTCCTCTATACCTACGCGAACTCCGCCGCTATGAACGGCATGAACGAAACCAGCCACGTCGTCCACACGACGTCTTGGGTCGAGACGGACATGCTGATTGCGCGCATTGTGCTGATTGTGCTGACAGCGCTCTTCGGTCTCGCGATGCTGGTGTCCTACTTCATGGACGTCAAAAAGAAGGCGGCTTCCGCTGACCGCAAGACGGTTTCGATTGTCGCAGCGGTGATTGCGGTGCTGGCGGCTATCTTCTACATCATCATTGACACGACTGCGACCACGAAGATGAACTTCGACGCGGTTGTGCTGGTGCTGCTCCTCGTGTCGGCAGTGTGCTACCTCGTCGCGGGCGTGAAGAAGATTGGTCTGCTGGCGGCGGCTGGTCTGGCGTGCACACTGGTTGCGTGGTTCCGTTATCTGGTGACGGAAATCAACTTCCGCATGGATGACCTCGTGCTGATTTTCGGCGGCACGTCCACCATCGGCGCGCTGGGCGTTCCGTTCATCCTCTCCTTCATCCTGATGCTGCTCGCCGCGATTTCGGGTGCTGTCCTGATGACGGGCGCGATGGGGTCGGAAAAGAAGTAATACTATTTCCGAATTCACCTGCGCCATCTGCTTGCGCCTTTTCCGCTCTGTCGTCCGGTCGTTCCATTTAGCGTAGCGCTGCTACGCGGCATTCCACTCCCGTTAGCCAGAGCGGAAAATTCGCGGCGCATCTTGGCGCATTCTCATTTGGGAATAGTATAAGCCAATCAAAAAACGTCCGCGCAGGGGAGTGAACGCTTCCCTGCGCGGACATGAAGACACTGCTGGGGAATGTGATATGCTCCCTCTATGAGAGACAGTAAAAAACCAAACTGTCAATCATGGAGGGAGCATTTTATGGGATATCAGCAAAAGGCAAATTCGGAAAGAAAAGCATGCGTGACGCAGCAGCAGAGGCAGGCGTAAGTCAGGAAACATTTCGGCGGTGGATCGTGCAGTATGAAGCAGATGGGGCAGCGGCGAGAGTCTCTGCATGATGGGGCAATTTCATACGGGATAATAAAACAGGGGGACAAGCCGCATTTCAGGCTTGCCCTCATTGCTTTGCTTACAGCAGCTGAATATTCGCCTTCCTGCACGCCTCCTGCACGTCCAGCGGCCACAGGCTTGCCTGCACCTCGCCCACATGCGCCTTGCGCAGCAGATAGACGCACATGCGGCTCTGCCCGATGCCGCCGCCCATCGTCTGGGGCAGCTCGCCGTTGAGCAGTGCCTTCTGGAATGGCAGCTCCGCGCGCTCCTCGCAGCCGCGAATCGCCAGCTGGCGGCGCAGCGCGTCCGGGTCAACACGGATGCCCATGCTCGACACTTCCAGCGCAATGTCCAGCAGCGGATCATAGAGCAGAATGTCACCGTTGAGTGACCAGTCGTCGTAGTCCGGGGCGCGGCCGTCGTGCATCTGTCCGGAACGCAGCGCGCCGCCGATACCCGTCAGGAACACCGCGCCGTATTCGCGTACTGCCCGGTATTCGCGTTCCTTCGGCGGCAGGTCGGGATACAAATCCTCCAATTCCTGCGACGAGACGAACGTGATGTCGTCGGGCAGTTCGGGCTTGATGTGCGGATAATGCGCGCAGACGAAGCCCTCCGTCTTGCGCAGGGTGAGGTAAATCGCGCGGACGGTCGCTTGCAGCGTTTCCATCGTGCGCTGCTTAGGGGTGATGATTTTCTCCCAGTCCCACTGGTCGACGAAAATCGAGTGGATGTTGTCGGTCGTTTCGTCGCGGCGGATGGCGTTCATGTCCGTGTACAGCCCTTCACCGGGCTGGAAGCCGTACGTTTTGAGCGCCTGACGCTTCCATTTCGCCAGCGAATGGACGATTTCCGCCGTTTCACCGGTTTCAAGAACGTCAAAGGATACCGGTCGTTCGACGCCGTTCAGGTTGTCGTTCAGACCACTGCCGGGCGTGACCATAATCGGCGCGGACACACGGGTCAGGTTCAGCGCGCGGGCTAACTCCGTCTCGAAAAAATCCTTGACCAGTTTGATGGCGATTTCCGTATCCCGCAGGTTCAGCACGGGATTGTAATTCTTGGGGATAATCAGGTGCATAACGCCTTTCCTCCTTGCCGCAGCATAATTGCTAACAGTATAGCACAAAATTCGGCTGAAGCGAACCATTCTGCGCGTAAAAACACCGAAAAAGCAAAGACCGAAACCCTTGACAACGCCCGCAAAAAGCATTATACTGACCTTGTCCCGCAATGAAGGGGAACGCTGGAAGTTCCGTCTGTTCCAGAGAGCCGCGTACTGGTGGAAGCGCGGTCAGACGCCTGTCAGCCGCTCGCCCCGGAGCGCAAACCGGACGAAGGGTTCGGCGAATGGCGCACGTTACGCGCAAGAGAGGTTCGGCACGTCCGGACAAGCAGAGTGGTACCGCGAAACATCCGTTTCGTCTTTGCAGAATTTGCAGGGGCGGAACGTTTTTTTGTTCCGTCCGAGAAAAGCAGGGAGGAAGCATCATGGAATTCAAACCCTATGACCCTAAAGCCATCGAACCGAAGTGGCAGAAGCGCTGGGCGGACAGTCACGTTTTCGAGGCGAAGAACGACTACACCATGCCGAAATTCTACGGCCTGATTGAGTTCCCGTATCCGTCGGGACAGGGGCTGCACGTCGGGCATCCGCGCTCCAATACCGCGATGGACATCATCGCCCGCAAGCGCCGCATGGAGGGCTGCAATGTCCTTTTCCCCATCGGCTGGGACGCCTTCGGTCTGCCGACGGAGAACTACGCCATCAAGAACAAGGTTCACCCCGCCATCGTGACGAAGAAGAACATCGACCACTTCCGCGAGCAATTGCAGAAAATCGGCTTCTCCTTCGACTATTCCCGCGAGGTCAACACCACCGATCCGTCCTACTACCGCTGGACGCAGTGGATTTTCCTTCAGCTGTTCAAGCACGGGCTGGCGTACAAGTCCGAAATGCCGATTAACTGGTGCCCCAGCTGCAAGTGCGGTCTGGCGAATGAGGAAGTTGTCGGCGGCGTGTGCGAGCGCTGCGGCACGCAGGTCATCCGCAAGGTTAAGAAGCAGTGGATGCTGAAGATTACCGCCTATGCCCAGAAGCTGCTCGACGGCTTGGACACGGTGGACTTCATCGACAAGGTGAAGGTGCAGCAGCGCAACTGGATTGGCCGCAGTGTCGGCGCGGAAGTGGATTTTTCCCTGACCGTGCCGGGCGAGAAGGTGCGCGTTTTCACCACGCGCCCGGATACGCTCTTCGGCGCGACGTACATGGTCTTGTCCCCTGAGCATCCGCTGATTGACAAGCTGAAGGACCAAATCACCAACTACGACGCGTGCATGGCGTACCGCGCGGAGGCCGCGAAGAAGAGTGACTTTGAGCGCGCCGAGCTGGCGAAGGACAAGACGGGTGTGCAGCTGGAGGGAGTCCGCGCCGTCAACCCCGTGACCGGCAAGGAAATCCCGATTTGGCTGAGCGACTATGTGCTGATGACCTACGGCACGGGCGCAATCATGGCTGTTCCGGCGCACGACACCCGTGACTGGGAGTTTGCGCACAAGTTTGGCATCCCGATGATTGAGGTCGTCGCGGGCGGTAATATTGAGGAAGCAGCGTATACCGATATTCAGGACGGCGTGATGGTCAATTCCGGCTTCCTTGATGGCATGAAGGTCGCGCAGGCGAAGGAAGCGATCATTGAGTATCTGGAGAAGAAAGGGCTGGGCGAGAAGAAGGTCAACTACAAGCTCCGCGACTGGGTGTTCAGCCGCCAGCGCTACTGGGGCGAACCCATCCCGATTGTGCACTGCGACAAGTGCGGCATGGTGGCTGTGCCGGAAGATCAGCTCCCTGTGACGCTGCCGATGGTGGACAACTACGAGCCGACCGATTCCGGCGAATCCCCCCTGTCCGTCATGCATGACTGGGTGAACACCACCTGCCCGTGCTGCGGCGGGCCGGCGACGCGCGAAACCGACACCATGCCCCAGTGGGCAGGGTCAAGCTGGTACTTTATGCGCTACTGCGACCCGCACTGCGAAACCGGTATCGGCTCGCCCGAAGCGCTTCGCTATTGGCTGCCCGTGGACTGGTACAACGGCGGCATGGAGCACACGACCCTGCACCTGCTGTACAGCCGCTTCTGGCACCTGTTCCTGCATGACATTGGCGTGATTCCTGCGCCCGAACCCTACCAGAAGCGCACCAGCCACGGCATGATTCTGGGCGAGAACGGCGAGAAGATGTCCAAGTCGCGCGGCAACGTCGTCAATCCGGATGACATTATCGACGAAATCGGCGCGGACGCTTTCCGCGTGTACGAGATGTTCATGGGCGCGTTCGATCAGGCGATTCCGTGGAGCACGCAGAGCGCGAAGGGCTGCCGCCGCTTCCTTGACCGTGTGTGGCGCTTGCAGGAGAACGTGACGCCCGATGAGGGGTACAGCGAGAAGCTGAACGCGCTCATGCATGAGACGATTAAGAAGGTTTCGCTGGACTACGAGGCCATGAAGTACAACACCGCCATCGCGCAGATGATGACGCTGGTGAATGAGATGGTTTCCGTCGGCAGTGTGACGCGCGGGGAACTCAAAACCCTGCTCCTGCTGCTCAACCCCGTTGCGCCGCACATCACGGAAGAAATGTGGGAGAATCAGGGCTTCGGGGGCACGATGACGTATCAGAAGTGGCCGACGTGGGACGAAGACGCGCTGGTGAAGTCGGAAATCGAAATCGCCGTGCAGGTCTGCGGCAAGGTTCGCGGCCGCGTGATGATTCCCGCCGACATGACGAAGGAACGCGCGGAGACGGAACTCCAGCAGCTGCCGGAAATCCAGAAGATCCTCGCGGGCAAGACTGTGACGAAGGTCATCTTCGTGCCGGGTCGTCTGGTGAACTTCATCGCGAAGTAACCCATACAATGTAACCTGATTGCATACAATCATCGCCGCAGAGAAAGAAATTTCCCTGCGGCGATGATTTTTTTGCGGACTGGTTGTATACAAGCAAAACGAACGTGCCGTGCGACGAAATCATCCGCATACAAGCACTGATTTATGGGGCTTCCGACGGCTGCTTCTGCTTTTTTTTCTCTTTCATATCAACAATAACCGCTGGCACAATCAGCATGAGGAAGAAAAGCAGAGTACAGATCCAATAGAAGGAAAAGTGCCCGAAAATGCAGTACAGCGGACTGCGGCGAATCAGCGTTGTCGCCTGACCATCCGGGGCAACCCGTACAATATTCGCCAAGCGGAACTGATAGCGATTTCCCGCGCTGTCCACCTGCCGATTGTACGAGGAAACGCCCGGAAAAAGCGTTTTGGGGAACACGTCCCTATATTCAACGGATTCCTGCGCAGTCAGCACATCGTCCTCGAAGATATACGCCGTGTGCGTCGAGCGCGGCAGATACACCATGTGATTCCCAAAGACATAGATATAGCTTGGCCCGCCGCTGTCGCGCCCGTCGCGGAAGTTGACGCTGTACAGGTACTGTCCATCCAAATCGTACACTTTCACAACGTCAATCCTTCCGTAGAACAGATAAAAGTGGTTGTCGCCAACCAGCAGGGAAGTAAGCTCGCTGGGGTGATTGATGTCATCCACAAAGACGTTGGGTTTGCCATCCTCTGCGGGATATTGGAAGGCTTCCCAATTGATTCCGCCGATAACGTGCTGGATGAAGGACAGCGCAATCATCAGCAGCAGCGCGAAGAACGAATAAATCCAGACTCTGCCCCAAGTGCGGCGCAGAAACGTTCGGATGCCCACCATGCAAATCCTCCTTGTACGATTTTCCCTCTGTGCAATTCGCCGCGCTGCCCGCTGTTTCCTGCGTCTGTCCGAAATTCTCACTCCCGCCACCCTCTAACTGCGCCGCGCACGCACACAACCAGCGGCAGCGCCGCCATCATTCCGATCACGCCGCCCGCCATGCCGCCGAAGGCAATCGCCAGCAGCACCGCCAATGGATGCAGCCGCGTCGCGCCGGAGAGCAGGCGCGGGGAGAGCAGGTTCGCTTCCACCTGCTGCACAAGGCAAATTGCCAGCAGTGTCCACAGCGCTGCCGTCCAGCCGCTTTGCAGCGCCAGCAGCACCGCCGGAACGCCCGCAATGAACGGCCCGATGTACGGAATCAGCTCCATCACGCCCATGAACAGCCCCAGCAGCAGTGCGCCGGGCGTGCGCGTGAGCAGCAGCGCAAGGGCGGTCATGGCGGCGACGAACAGCGAGAGAATCAGCTGTCCGCGCAGGTACAGGGCGGATTCGCGGCGCATTTCACGGGCGGCACGGATGCCGCGCGCACGGTACTTGACGGGCAGAACAAGCGACAGCAGGAGGCAAAGGCGCTTGCGGTCACGCAAAAAGTAAAACGACAGCAGCGGCGCAAGCAGCCATTGGCTGACGCTCCCGGTCAGGCGGCGAATCCCGCTGACGAGCGTTGCGGCAAGCTGCCCCGCGGCAGCGCTGATGCGCGAGAACAGCTCCGCCTGCATGTCGCCGAGGGGGATACCGCGCGCTTCGAGTGCAGCACTCCATCGGGTGAGCAGCTCCCGCAGGCTGTCCAGCAGCGCGGGCAGGCGCGACATGAGCTGCGCACTCTGCCGCAAGAGCGGCGGAATCAGCCCCCAGAGCGTTCCCAGCACTGCGCCGAGCAATGTCAGCAGGGCGATCGCCGCCGCCGCGCCGCTGGGCAGCCGCTTTTCCAGTACTTTGCACAGCGGCAGGGACAGCAGCGTCAAAACGCCCGCGACTGCCAGCAACGACAGCATCGACATGATCAGCGACCAGAATGCGACCACCAATGCGACCGTGCCCGTGATCAGCAGCCCCGCTGTCCATTTGCGCCGCGTGACGGCTTTCTCCATGCGCTTTTCCTCCTTTCACAGCGGATGGGAAAACGGGCAGGACGCATGATGGTGCAATCCTGCCCGCCTCCATTATTGCTGTCCTTCGCTCATGTCCTGCACGGCTTTCTTGACTTTGTTTGCGCCTTTCTGGACATCCTGACGAATGCCGGGCAGCATCATCAGCCCGATACCCATTGCCAGACCGACCGCCGAGCCAATCAGCATCTTGTTCACTGCGTTTCCCTCCCTTCCAAGAGAATTTCGCCCTCCGGAACGAGAACATCGCCGTCGGACGAAGTGGTGAAGTGGCGGATGCGCCGCCGTCCGTCGCGGAAATCGTCAATCAAACCGAGGGAGACCTCCAGCTCACTGACGAGCAGATTGTCCGCGCTGATGAGCACATCCGTCACGCAGCCGAGGGTCAAGCCGCGCGTATCCTTGACGGTGCGCAGGCGGAAATCCGTTTTGCGGGGCAGGTGCGTTGGGCAGGCGCGGAGGATGACGGAAACGTCGCCGAGCAGGGCGATGCTGTCCCTCGCGACCCACTTTGCGCCGCCGAACCCGCGCCGGACAATCAGCCCGCGCAGCGCGTGACCATCGTTTTCGAGCACGGCGCGTTCCACATGCCCCTGCGAGCGCCCGCGCAGCACGGCGGGAAGCCCCAGCACACGCGTCAAATGCACGTCACAGGTCATCAGCGTCCTGCACGGGTTCTTCGTCCGCGTCCTCCCACGGCACGCCTGTCCACGAGCCAAGCACGTCGGTGTGGCTCATGCGGCGCTGAGCATCCGCGAGCGTTTTCACCAGCGGACTGGGGTGCAAGGGTCGTTTTCTGTCCATGCGGCATTCCTCCTTCCGAGATGCAGTCTGCCCGGCTTTGGAGGAGCACATGATGGGAATCCCTGCTTGTCCGGGAAAAATGGACGTAATACGATTTCCAGATTCACCTGCGCCATCTGCTTGCGCCTTTTTCCTTCTGGCGTCCGCTCATTCCACTTAGCGTGGCGCTGCTACGCTGCGTTTCATTCACGTTAGCCAGAATGAAAAATTCGCGGCGCATCTTGGC
>JABLTO010224230.1_pt1 | contig 26969 bp, 20 predicted proteins | sample 7160091 | NCBI WGS metagenome assembly JABLTO01 (sample SAMN14651225, study PRJNA627086) | human gut metagenome | isolation source: feces | host: Homo sapiens
GGACGCGGGAAGCTGCGGGCCGTGCGCGACGTGCGGCCCGGCGAGGCGTTGTTCCTGATAGCGTCCGGCCTCGCGACCGGCGCGTCGTGGCTGTTCTTCTACTACGCCATACAGACCGGTCAGGTGAGCATCGTCGTGCAGATCGATAAGCTCTCGATCGTTGTGTCGATCGCGTTTGCCTGGCTGTTCTTGCACGAGCGGCTATCGTGGCAAGCGGCCGTGGGACTCGCGCTCATCGTCTGCGGCACGGCGCTGATGACGGCGTTTCCGTAGGAACGAAAGAGTGCGAACATCCTGCGGTTCCTTCACGGTACGTGGCCGCAGTCCGGCATTTGCGATGGTAAAGTACGCGGCAGATGGAATGACGGAGGAAACGCCATGATGATACGGGTAGAGCGGCAAGGCGACCACGATGCGGTGCGCGAAGTGGTCAGGAGTGCCTTCGCGACCGCCGAGCACAGCGATGGAAACGAGCATGACCTGGTAGATGCCCTGCGGCGAAGCGACGCATACGTTCCCGAACTGTCGCTAGTGTGCGAAATTGACGGCGAAATCGTCGGGCACATCATGTTCACCAAGCTGCACGTGGGCGAGCATGTCGCGCTCGCGCTTGCCCCGTTGTCCGTGGCACCGGCATGGCAAAGGCGCGGCATCGGCACCGCCTTGATTCGCGAGGGACACAGGATAGCCCGGGAGCTCGGGTACGATTACTCGATCGTGCTGGGTAGCGGTGAGTACTATCCGCGCGCCGGCTACGTACCGGCCGAGACGCTGGGGATTCTCCCGTGCTTCGACGTTCCGAGCGAGAACTTCATGGCGTGCAGGCTTCGCGAGGACGCCCCGGCGATATCGGGCGTAGTCACGTACGCGGAGGAATTCGGGGAAGGCGCGACATCATGAACTTGACGGGTATCGAGGAAAACGGCGTGCTCTGCGTCCTCGTGGAGAATGACGAGCCGGTCATCACGGACGCACAATCGGCAATCGACCTGCTGATGAGCGCGCAGTACGACGTGGGGTCGAAGGACATCGTGATCCCCAAGCAGCTCGTCGTCGAGGACTTCTTCATCCTCAGCACAGGGCTGGCCGGCGAGATATCACAGAAGTACGTCAACTACGGCGGCCGCATGGCCATCTACGGCGACTATTCGCGCTATACGAGCAAGCCGCTCAAGGACTTCATGTACGAGAGCAACAAGGGCAGGGATTTCTTTTTCGTCTCCACGAGAGATGAGGCGATCGCCGCGCTCGCAAAGAGCCGCTGATAGGGGACGCGAGGCGGGGCTTATTGTAGTCCGATTTTGCGACGATAGACTTGCCTATGCCGCCTGGGGAAAGTCGATGATGCAATACTCGATGACAGATGACGTGGCAAAACCTCGCCATAATTGGTAGTGTTCTGCCATATTGAGCAACAACGCATATTCACACACGAACGCATCCAGAGAGGATGACCATGCAGAAACCGAACGAAGTCCCCGCCGTCTCCCCCACCGCGCACGTGGCGACTAACGCGACCGTCATCGGCGACGTCACCATCGGCGACGAGTGCTGCGTCCTGTTCAACGCGACCATCCGGGGCGACTGTGGCACATTCGTCAAGCTAGGCGAGCGCACGAACGTGCAGGAAGGCGCATGCCTGCACGTGAGCCACGGTTCGCCCACGATCATCGGTCATAACGTGACCATCGGTCATGCCGCGGTGGTACACGGCTGCACCATCGGCGACCATTCGCTCATCGGCATGGGGGCCACGGTGCTCGATGGCGCCGTGATTGGGAATCACTGCCTCATCGGGGCCGGAGCGCTCGTGACGGGTTCGGCGCGCATCCCGGACGGCATGCTCGTCGTCGGGGCGCCCGCACGGGCGAAGCGTCCCCTGACCGACGAGGAAAGGGCCAGCCTGGACACGAACGCCGCCGAGTACGTTGAGGTGGGATACCAATTGGCAAGCGAAGACTGGTTGCTCACAGGCGAGGTGCCCAAGCCGCCGCTAGGATAGATCACGCGATTGATCGGCGTCTCGCCCTTTTCGAGGCGCACGATGTGCCCCCCCCCGTATGCAGATGAGCCCAAGTGCGGACTATAATGTTCCCAGCATCCTTTTAGGTGATTGGAGGGTCCATGTTTGACAACAACCAGCCGCAATCCGGCATTCGAACGCTCTTCGGACCCAATGGCAACCTATCTGCCGTAGTCGGCTCCGGCTCGAACACGTTCGCCGTCATTGGATCCGGGAATCACGATGGCCTTTACTTCCGAAACGGCAACATAGTCTCTGGACCCGATGGCATGCATGCCGTCATCGGCGACGGTCCGATCAAGACGGTTTTTGGCCCTCGTGGAGAGGCGCACGCGATTATCGAAAACGGCTCGAGCGGCACCGTGTTGTAACGCCCCCATGCTGCTGCAACCCTATCTGCGCTGCTGATTTGCAGCGGATAGTGGCGCAGCTTCCGTGGCATTCTGCAGTGGTTCAGCTGTGGTCACAGCACATCGTCTTTATCTGAAGCTTTCTCTTCATACATCGAAAGTCGTCATTTCATTGGACGGTTTTGCATTTCCGGACAAACCGTCTAGCCATTTGAACGGTTTACTCGTCATCATCGTTGGAGTCCTCGTCGCCCGTGAGCTCGCCATTGGCAAGCATGAACTCGGTCACGTTGTCGAACACGTCCACGTCACCGTCAAAATCCATATCGAAAAGCATGAACACCCTCCCCTCCTGCAAACCAAACGGCAGACAGCCTCACCGCCCCTGACGCGGGAAAGACAATCGCCAACACCGACGAGCCGCTACTTGGAACCTCCACGATCGGCCAGCTCCCCGAACTCCTCGCTCGTCATCGTCTGCACGGAATACCCCTCGCAGGCGTAGAGGCTCTCGTGAAACGGCGCGCTGTTCTTGTGGCAGCGGATGAACTGCATCGCCTTGCCCGTCGAGGCATCGAACCCGACGACCCACACGTAATCACTTGACATACCCATCACATCCCATCGTCATCGAAACCCGTAACGTCAATCGAAAACGCCACGTCAACGATTGTATACAGGGGGTGTGACACGGTTTTACTGTTCGAATCGCTGCGCGGCGTGCCCGGCAACGAGAGGCTGAAGGGATATGAGCTGAAGGACTCGTTCATGGGCGGCGAGGAGGCCGACCTCGTGATGCTCACCGCGCCCCCGTCTGTCTGCCGCTGAACCTCTCGGAGACCTACGTCCTCTTCGACGCGCTCGCGGAGTACGCGCGCGAGAAAGACGGCGGGACCCGCACCGCAAGACCGCCGAGCGCCTCGCGGGCATGGTCAAGTCCCAGCTGAGCGACTACGTGAAGGAGAGATTGCAAGCGCGGCTGGAGAAGATGGGCTTCGGTGGGCTCGAGGAGGTCGCGCCGTTGTTCGCGCTCGACTCGCCAAGTGGCAATGCGCGGAGCGAAGAGGCCGACCCCCTGCACTGGATGCGCTTCGTGAAGATGAGGATTCGCGCGGAGGTCGAGCTCGCCGATGGCAGCTCGGTGACCGGCACCATCTTATCGGGCGCGGCGGCACGGGAGTTCATCGAGGAGCACGATGCCAAGCGCAAGGACAAGCGGCCATGCCTCGTCGTGCGTCGTGCGGATGACGATTACGACATCGTACCGTGGGTGGAAGTGGTTGATGTGAGGAAGAGTGCGAGGTGAGGAGCAAAGGGTTGGCCCGATTTAACTCAGCCAATCACAAGGGCCGATGCCATTCTGGCGGCCCTGCCCTCAGTTCGCGCTGCAATCAAATTGGCCGATAAGGACTTGTCATCCTGCACTCTAAAGATGCAAGAGAGAAAGATGTCCCACGTTGGTCGTATAATGGGCAAACCAATCATTATGGGTTTTCAGATGAATCGCTGACCTGAACATTGCCGTGCGCTCGCGCGGCCCAATGAGTCCGGAAAGCACGATATGCACTAATTGAGCATGGTGAAGCAATAAATGGATCCAAAATTTTTCGACAACAGGCTGAATATCGTAAAGGACGACCTGGTCAAGACGATCACAGCGGGTGACTCCGTCTCCGTTGCGGCAGCATCGTTTTCTATGTATGCGTACCAGGAGCTGCAAGAGCAGCTTGATTCCGTCGACGAATTCAGGTTCATTTTCACCTCGCAGGCATTCACCAAGAAGAGAGCTTCGAAAGAGAAACGTGAGTTCTACATACCGAGGCTATCGCGCGAGCGCAACCTGTTCGGAACCGACTTGGAGATCAGGCTGCGCAACGAGCTGACGCAGAAGGCCATAGCCCAGGAATGCGCCAACTGGATCCGTGCAAAAGCGAAGTTCAAATCGTTCGAAGGCGACGAGGACATGGGCATGACCGCGCTCACGGTATCGAAGCCCGACGACACGGTGTCCTACATGCCGTTCCAGGAATTCACGACATCGGAGCTTGGCGTAGAACGGAGCCACTCCAATTACGGGGTGGTCACCCGACCCGAGACTGCGACATCGAAGATGCTGCTTGAAACCTTCGACAAGGCATGGGAGGATCCCTCGCTGGTCGATGTGACCGAGGCCGTAATAGATAGCATCCAGACGATGTACCAGGAGAACGCGCCGGAGCTCATCTATTACATGGCGCTCTACCGTATCTTCAACGAGTTCCTCGACGACATCTCCCAGGACGTGCTCCCCAACGAGCGCACCGGATTCAGGGAAAGCCTCATCTGGGGGAAGCTCTACGACTTCCAGCGTGACGCGGCGCTCGCCATCATAAACAAGCTGGAGACCTACCAGGGCTGCATCCTCGCCGACAGCGTCGGCCTCGGCAAGACGTTCACGGCACTAGCCGTCATCAAGTACTACGAGAGCAGGAACCGCAACGTGCTCGTCCTATGCCCGAAGAAGCTGAAGGACAACTGGCTCACGTACCGCTCGAACCTCATAAACAATCCCATAGCCGGCGACAAGCTCCGCTACGACGTCCTCTACCATACTGACCTCTCCCGTACTCGCGGTACGAGCGACACCGGTCTTCCCATTGGGCAGATCAACTGGGGAAACTACGATCTCGTGGTAATCGACGAATCCCACAACTTCAGAAACGGCAGCGACTCGGCCAGCAAGAGCGATGACAAAGAGAATCGCTACCAGAAGCTCATGGAGCGCGTCATCAAGGACGGCGTCCAGACAAAGGTCCTCATGCTCTCGGCTACGCCGGTAAACAATCGCTTCCGCGATCTACGCAACCAGCTCGCACTCGCCTATGGCGGCGATGAGAGCGCCTGGGAGGGGAAATTGCGCATAGACGGCACCATCGAGGACGTCTTCAAGAACGCACAAAGGGTCTTCACCCAATGGACGAAGCTGCCATCGGACTTGCGCACCACCGACGCGCTCACGCGCATGCTCGACTTCGATTTCTTCGAGGTGCTCGACCAGGTGACGGTGGCGCGTAGCCGTAAGCACATCCAACGCTACTACGACATGTCGGCCATCGGCCCGTTCCCCAAAAGAAACCGCCCCATCTCGAAGAGACCGAGCCTCTCGACGAAACCCGGATCGATTAATTACAAAGAAATCTACGAACAGCTTGAGAGCCTGAACCTCTCGATCTACATCCCGTCGCAGTATGTACATGCAAGTCGCATTCCTAAATACACCGACGGCGAAACAAACCTCACCATGGCCGGGCGCGAGATTGGCGTGCGCAAGCTCATGACCACGAATCTCCTGAAGCGCCTGGAAAGCAGCGTGCATTCCTTCAAACTGACGCTCGAGCGCGTGCGAAGGAACATGAAAGACACTCTCGCACGCATCGACGATTACAAACTGCAGAAGGCAGAGGGCTTCAAAATCTCGGACATGGAGGGGTTTGAGTGGTACGACTTCGATATCGAGGATGACGAGGAGATATCCTTCGAGGTCGGGAACGCCACCAAGTTTGACCTCGCCGACATGGACTGGCTCTCTTGGGAGCGCGATATACTGTCGGACGTCGACAACATCGATTTGCTGCTATCAATGATTGATGACATCGGGCCTGAATACGACGCAAAGCTCATCGAGCTACAAGAGCAAATCAGGGACAAGGCGAAGAAACCCCTGAATCCCGGCAACAAGAAGGTCATCGTGTTCACGGCCTTCGCCGACACAGCAGAGTACCTTTATGAACATGTCTCGACCTTTGCGAAGCAGGAGCTCGGGCTCGAGACGGCAATGATCACCGGCACGGGCACCGGCAAAAGCACCGTCGAGAAGTTGCCGTGCGACATGACAACGCTGCTCGCGTGCTTCAGCCCAATCTCCAAGGAGCGAAGCGCGGTCGCGACGGCATATGATGATGCTGACATCGACATCCTCATCGCCACGGACTGTATCTCGGAGGGCCAGAACCTCCAGGACTGCGACTACCTCATCAACTACGACATCCACTGGAACCCGGTTCGCATCGTGCAGCGCTTCGGGCGCATCGACCGCATCGGCTCCAGAAACGACGTGATCCAGCTTGTGAACTACTGGCCGGACGTGGAGCTCGACGAGTACATCCGCCTGAAGGAGCGCGTGGAAGAGCGCATGCGCATCACGGTGATGACCTCGACGGGCGACGACGACTACATCAACGAGGAGGAGAAAGGCGACCTCGAATACCGGGAGCGACAGCTGCGCCAGATGCAGACGGAGGTGGTGGACCTCGAAGATGTCTCTGGCGGCGTTTCCATTACCGACCTCGGCCTGAACGACTTCAGGATGGACCTCGTCGGCTATTACAACGAGAATCCCGACATCGAGCATTTGCCGAGCGGACTGCACGGCGTCGTCCAGGGCGACGCTCCCGGCATCATCTTCGTGTTGCGCAACGTGAACCAGGACGTGAACATCTTGGGCCGCAACCAGCTCCATCCCTTCTACCTGGTCTACGTCAACCAAAACGGGGCCATCGTCGAAGGCCATCTCTCACCGAAGGACGTGCTGGACACCATGCGCGTCCTCTGCCGGGGCAATGCAGAGCCGGATCAGGCGCTCTGCCATGCCTTCAACAAGGAGACCAAGAACGGACGCGACATGAGATGGGCATCTGGTCTTCTGGGAGATGCCATCGCCTCCATCGTGGATGCCAGGGAGCAGAGCGATATCGACAGCTTTTTCTTGGCGGGGGTGTCCTCCTTTTTGGAGAACGACGTGAGCGGCTTGGACGACTTCGAGCTCATATGCTTCCTGGTGGTGAGCGAATGATAGAGCTGCCATCCACCACAAGGGTAGGGCGCAAGATGCCCAAGGAGCGCTTCTACGAGCAGCTGAAGCTCACGGGCAAGCAGCGCGAATCCTTCGTGCGCTTGGTCGATTCGATCACCATCGAGAACTCCATCAAGCCGTCGACAATGAAGACTGCCGACGGCCAGGACGTGCACGAAATCTTCCTCTTGGGAATCGCCCTGAAGGAAAAGACTCTACCCTTCGTTGTTATAGAGACCATCGCGAAGGCGAACCCTCACAAGATCCTTTTCCTCTGCTCCTATGGCGATGCGAAAGCGCATGCCGTGTACAGGCAAGGAAAGGTCTGGAGCACGGAGTGGCTGTATAGCGACGAAGCGAAACTCACCCTGAGCGGAGACAACCTGGATTCGATCTGGGACTCGTTGTGTTCGCAGGTGATATTCGGACCCATCGACGTCCGAGACATCGATGACGAGATCAAGAAGCGCCAGAAGGTGAAGGCGCTTGATGAGGAGATAGCCAAACTGGAGCGCGCCCACGGCAAGGAGCACCAAATTGGCAAGCGGAACGCTTTGTTCGAGAAACTTCAGAAAGCAAGGCGCGAAAAGGACGCGCTCATGAAAGGATAGGACATGGAGAAGATCGAGACCTCAACACCCGACATTACCGAGGAGAACATCGAGAAAATCATAGAGCTGTTCCCTCATGTGGCAACGGAAGTTGAGAATGCTGAAGGCGAACTGGAACGCACAATAGATTTCGACGTTTTGCGCGATCTGCTCGGCGATGTCGCCGAAGGCCAGCGGGAAAGGTACCAATTCACCTGGCCAGGCAAGCGAGAGGCAAAAGCGGAAGCGCGTCGCCCCATCAACAAGACCATGATCCCATGCCCAGAAAAAAGCGTCGATTGGGATACCACCGAGAACCTCTATATCGAAGGCGATAACCTCGATGCGCTTAAGCTTCTAAAGGAAACCTATGCAGGCAAGATCAAACTTATCTACATTGACCCGCCCTACAACACCGGACATGATTTTATTTACGACGATGACTATGCAAAAGAGCGAGTTGAATACGAAAGCTATAGTGGCGAATATGACGAGTCGGGATGGAGACTCGTAGCTAATCCCGAAGGAAACGGGCGCTTTCATTCAGACTGGTGCTCAATGCTTTACCCTCGATTGTTGGTCGCTCGTGATCTTCTCTCCTCGGATGGAGCTCTATTCATGAGCATCGATTTCCATGAGAATACTAATGCGAGAAAAATACTAGATGATGTGTTTGGTCCTGATGGCTATATTGCAGAAATCGCCTGTGTGAATAAGCCATCGGGTAGATCGGATGACAAATACATCGCCACAGCCCATGAAAGCATTTTAATCTACAGAAAAAGCGATGATTTCATAATGGGAGGATTCGAGCCGGAGGATAATATAACTTCGCGATATTCGAGAACGATGCCGGATGGACGAAAGTATCGATACGAAGACTTGCGAAAGAGGGGAACCAACGACGAGCGGATAAACAGACCAAACCTTTTTTATCCTTTCTTCTACAACCAAGATACAGGAGACTTAGTCGTAGGCGACAACGAGAATGAAACCCCTAATGGGTATATCAGAATCGTGCCAATGAAAACTTCAGAAATAGAAGGCAACTGGAGATGGGGAAAGGAAACAGCGAAAGCAGATCTTGCTCATTTACATGCCGTGTTCATGACAAACAAAAACCAATGGAGTGTTCACGAAGTTCAGTATCTTGACGAAAGAGGTGACGTTAAACCAACCTCTGTTTGGGCACAAAAGGATGTTAACAGCGAACGTGGAACTGAGAGTTTTGTTGGATTGGGATTTCCAAGCACTGTATTTCAGAATCCGAAACCAATAGGAACATTGCAGCGCATCCTTAGAATTGCAACTGACCGGGACTCGCTTATTCTTGATTTTTTCTCGGGTTCAGGCTCAATGGCGCAAGCTGTAATGGAATCAAACAAAAAAGATTGCGGCAAGCGGAAATACATAATGGTGCAGCTACCAGAAGAAACACAGGAGGATTCTTCTGCAAGAGCAAACGGATTTAATGATATTTGTGAAATAGGTGAAGAACGTATACGCAGGTCAGGGAAAAAAGTAGTAAGTGATATTGAGGCCGAAAACCAGCAGCTGGAACTCGGAGAGGAGCCCAAGCCCTTTCCAGACATCGGCTTCCGCGTCCTGCGAATCGACTCGTCGAATTTTAAAAACACATTTATGACACCCGGACAGGCAACTCAAACTTCAGTTCTTGATGCCATCGACAATGTGAAAGAAGGGCGCACCGCTGAGGATATCCTCTTCGAAGTGCTACCCGCCTTCCGCATCCCCTACTCGGCGCATATCGAGACTATGGACGTTCACGGCAAGAAGGTCTTCGATGTGAACTACGGTCAGCTGCTCGCTTGCTTCGACGAAGACGTGACGAACGACGTGATCGAGGAGATAGCGCGCTGCAAGCCCTCCTACGCTGTCATGCGTGATCTGTCGTTCAAGGACGATTCCGCCTCTGCGAACTTTGAGGAGCTTTTCAAAACCTTCAGCCCCGACACCATCCGCCGGGTGATCTAAATGAAGGATTTCATTATCGAAAATGCTGAAAATCTAATTCACAAATTCAACGAGAACCCCCTCATTGATTTAGAGAAAATGAAACGTATTGTAGGTTCTTGCTCAATTAATTTTCTTTTTGGTTCTGGGGTGAACGGATCAGCTTTCCCACAATTCGCGGGATTCGGAAATACTAAAGCTGCTTTAGTCAGATATGGTCAGCCTGGCGAAAACATCGAAGAGGAACTACGGGCGCTTGATTCAGCTCCAAAAGATGAGGTTATCGATGTCTTTTGCAACGAATTCAATGATAGACAACCTGTATGGGACTCAAATTCGGCCAAAAATCTTCAAGACCTGCTTTTACAGACGAGTCTGATTGTGTCCAAGGCTGAGAATCGCCATCCAGAATCAAAACGCATTAATGTTTTCACACTCAATTACGATCACATTGTTGAAACCGAGCTGGAAAATCTCGGTCAATTTTCATATACGTTGACAACTAAAAAATCTAAGGCGCAATTGCCTTTTGAAATAGTTGGATACAACACAAAGCGCCGGGAATATATTCCAACATTCGCCATTTACAAACTTCATGGATCGGCAAATGCATTAGGCAAGATAAATGCTAATGAGATTGTCCTTCCCGGTGAAGATAAGCTTGGAAATGTTGTAACCGATTTTTACGAAACACTATTTTCAATGAAAGGGGAGCTAATCCGTAAGAATTCAGTACTTTTTGTTATTGGCTACTCATGGAATGACTCGCATGTGAATAGCGTAATAAGCGACGCAGTTGACAATGGATTAACAACATTTGCTTTGCAGTATAGAGATGGTGATATGCCATCTGGTGATCTCGTAGATAAGGTAATAATTATTCCGCCTAGACAGGCCGATGCACCTCAGGACACAACTCGAACCCTTGCGGACATCTTTAAGGGTGTGCTGGAGCAATGAAAGTCGGGCGAATTACAAGAATTGATGGTGTTCGCGCGGTTGCAACTTTCTATAAGAGACTGCAGCCGTTCCTAGTAGCCGATGGGACAATAACGTCATCCCCAAGAATCAATTCGTTCATCAAAACAAACGTTGGACTCGATACGGTCATTTGCCAAATTGTTGGTGAACACGAAATCGAGTATGACAGACAGGGAAAAACTCTCGGGGAGCATCAAGAACCGCAAGGTCCTTTTCTTGTTGATCTTGAGGTTCGTGGTCATGTAGCTGATGGTTCTTTTAAGGGAGGTCTTAGATTACTTCCTATCGTAGGAGCCACAGTCGAGACACTTGACGAATCTGATCTTGCAATGATTCATGACTCAAATGTTGCTCATGCCATTAGACTTGGAAATGATTTGTTCGATGAGTCCAGCGTTGTGGAAATCAATGCCAATAAACTCATGGCAGGGCATATTGGCATCTTTGGCAATACCGGCAGCGGCAAATCTAATACTCTTGCAAAGGTACTGCACGAATACGCCGAACAGTTTGAGAGAACCAATAAAACAGCACGGGTGATTGTCTTTGACTTAAATAATGAATATGGCGGCAACGCCGTTATTGATACAGCCGAGAAAACAGTTTACAAATTAAATACACGGTTAAAAGAAGGTTCCGACAAAATCCCACTCGCTTTCAAGAAACTTGATGAGGATAGTTGGGGAACCCTTCTCCGTGCCACACAAAAAACTCAAATGCCTGTGGTTAATCGAGCGTATAAGAGATGGATAGAATTCGATGATTTGATTGACGGCATGACTGGAAGCCAAAGGCTCATCAACCGGATAATCTGGTCTATTGTGGACAAGCGTGAGCGCATATTCTTTACGTTAAGACAGTACTGTAAAGATCTGGTTTCAGGGCTAGAGGGTTTGTTCTTTAATTCGACCACGGATGGATTCTACTACCTTAAAAATGGGAATAGAAAATATATAGAAGCATATTCTGAGGTACCGCCAATTGTCCTTAAAACAGGAATGACTAACTTGGAAAGGTTTTATCTTTGTCTTGCTTACGAAATAGCAGTTAGTTCAGAAAGCGGGACAAATTTCGATTATGTACAGCCGCTTTTACCACGTGCGAATAAAACAATACAGAACCTGAATAAGGTGTTCTGTGATTCCGAAGCGAGTCTTTTCGATAATAGTAATTTCGTTGTTGTGCAACTTGGAAATAGCAACGCAGATGCGCGAGAAACAATTCCTGCATTACTTTCAGAACTGCTTCTTAAAGAAGCGGTTGAAGATAAGGGCGACGATAAACCTAAACACATCACTACAATAGTTATCGATGAAGCTCACAATCTTCTCGCTTATGACGACAAACAAGAAGATCTAGTGCATGACAACACTTTGAAAGTATTTGAGAAACTAGTTAAGGAAGGCAGGAAGTTTGGCGTCTTTCTCTGTGCTGCCAGTCAGCGCCCGAGCGATATTTCGCCAACCATTACTTCGCAGCTGCATAATTTCTTTATACACAAACTTGTAAATCCAAACGACATAGAGCGGATTCGGAAAACAGTAAGCTTTATGGGCGATGGGAACTTATCAATGTTAAGCGCCTTAGGGCAAGGCGAATGCATTCTAACCGGTCCAGCACTTCACATGCCTCAGTACATATACGTGCACCAGTTAGCGCAAGATCATAAGCCAAATAGTGATGATGTAATCATATTTGGGAAAAACGGGATTATTCCAGACAATCCTGAGATATTGGACGAAGCAGGCAACAAACATGAAGCTTAAATACAAAATCCAGCCATACCAGACTGCGGCCGCAGATGCCGTCTCGTCTGTTTTCGAAGGCCAACCCAAGGATGTCGCGTTTACATATCTTCGCGATATAGGAAAAGTGAGCCTAAAAGAATCTCATCGTCATCGCGCAACGGGGCAGATGTCAGCCGGAAGAGAACTTGACGAATCTCTGGGGTATGGAAATGCTCCCCTTGCGCTCAATGCATATGAGTTATTACGCAATATCAACCACGTCCAGTCAAGAAATCAGCTTGAGGAGTCTCAGTCACTCTCGGACGATATCGGCGCCTGTCAATTAGACGTCGAGATGGAGACCGGAACTGGCAAGACTTATGTCTACACGAAGACCATGTTCGAGCTGAACCGCCTCTACGGGTGGTCCAAGTTCATCATAGTCGTACCCTCCATTGCCATCCGCGAGGGCGTGAACAAGAGCCTGGAGAACACCGAGCAGCATTTCTTCGAGCAATATGGAAAGGCCATCCGGTACTTCGTGTACAACTCGGACCGACTGAATGAGCTAGACGCCTACTCCCAAAGCGGCGACATCTCGGTCATGATCATCAACATGCAGGCGTTCAACTCCTCCATGAAGGAAGGCGCGAACAACAAGGCCGCCCGCATCATTTTCAACGAGCGCGACGACTTCGGAAGCCGACGCCCCATCGACGTTATAGCAGCCAACAGCCCCATCGTCATCGTCGATGAGCCTCAGAAAATGGGCAAGAAGGGCTCCGCCACCTGGAAAGGCATCGAGCGATTCAACCCACTCTTCGTGCTCAACTACTCGGCCACGCATCGCGAGAAGCACAACCTCGTGTACGCGCTCGACGCACTCGACGCCTTCAACGAGAAGCTCGTCAAAAGGATCGAGGTCAAGGGCTTCGAGCTTAAGAACATGCGAGGAACCGACGGGTACCTCTATCTCAAGGACATCGTCATATCGAAGAACAAGGCTCCTGAGGCCATCATCGAGTTCAAGGCCATGACTGCAAGTGGCAAGATCGTCAAGAAGACCATGCGCTTCAACGAGGGCGACAGTATCTACGACGCCACTGGTGACACGAGGCTTGAAGCCTACCGTGACTACGTCATCGCCTCGGGAAACGACGGCATCGTACCCGACCAAGACGGCCGTATCGGATACGTGCGCTTCCTCAACGGGGAGGTTCTCCAGCGCGGCATCGTGTACGGCGACTCGGCCGAAGACGACATGAGGCGCATCCAGATAAGGGAGACTATCACCTCGCACCTGCAGAAGGAGGAGGCGCTCTTCTATCGCGGCATCAAGTGTCTCTCGCTCTTCTTCATCGACGAGGTTGCGAAGTACCGCGACATTTCCGGCAACGGGGAGACCGTGGGCTACGGGAAGGTCTTCGAGGAGGAGTACGAGCGCGCCGTCGAGGAGAGGCTCGCGCATCCGACGCTGAACGACGAGCGCGAGCAGGCCTATCTGGACTACCTAAAACGAGACGACGCCCACGCCGTCCATTCCGGCTACTTCAGCATCGATAAGAAGGGCAACACTGTCGAGAGCAAGGAAAAGAAAGCAGAGGTTGCAGATGGACTTGGATCCAACGACGAGAACGCCCAGCGCGCATACGACCTCATTCTCAAGGACAAGGAGCGTCTGCTGTCCTTTGAAGAGCCCGTGCGCTTCATATTCAGCCACTCGGCACTGCGCGAGGGCTGGGACAACCCCAACATCTTCCAGATCTGCACGCTGAAGAGCTCGGGGTCCGAGACCGGCAAGCGCCAGGAAGTAGGTCGCGGGCTCCGCCTCTGCGTCGATCAGGACGGAGAGCGCCAGGACGCGATGTACCTTGGCACGCGAGATGTTCATAACGTCAACGTGCTCACCGTCGTTGCATCGGAAAGCTACTCCTCTTTCGTGGACGCGCTGCAGAAGGACATCAAGGCCGAGCTGCGCGACCGACCAATCGTCATCGAAATGGATTTCTTCGCTGGACGACAAGTCACGCTGCCCAACACGGGCGAAACCGTCACTTTCGACGATCGCGAGTCCAAAGAGCTGTACAAGTGCCTCATCAAGGGAGACTTCCTGGATGAGAACGATCGCCCTTCGGAGAAGTTCCGCAGGGGCGGGTTCTACGACCATGCTGTCCTCACGCTTCCCGACGACATGCGCGAAGAACCTAAGCTCGCAGCTGCCGAGCTACTCATAAGGAGCGTCTACGATCCGAGCGTGCTTTCTGCGATGATTGCAGATGGCAATGTGCCAAAGATCACGCGTAATGCATTAAATGACAACTACCGCAAACGCGAGTTCCAAGAGCTCTGGCGCAGAATTAATAAGAAGCATGCCTATACCGTGTCGTTCAAGGATTCGGAACTTATAGAGAATGCGGTTGCAGCGATTGATGCGAAGCTAGAGGTAAGCGAACTCGCCTATACGCTCACCACGGGAACCCAAAAGGCGATCGCGAAAAGAGAGGACATCGAGGAAAGGACGCACTTCAAGGCCAAGAGCGCCGACACGAAGGTGCTGGAGATAGACGAGCGTATTGACGTCACCTATGACCTTGTCGGCGAGGTGGCTCAGGCAGCAAAGGTGACAAGACGCACTGCGGCGACCATCCTCTCGCAGATCAGCCCTCTCAAGTTTTCGCTCTACAAACGCAATCCTGAGGAGTTCATCAAGAAGGCAAGCTCCATCATCGTGGACGAGAAGGCGACGACCATCATCGACCACGTAACCTACCACCAGATTGACGAGGAATTTGATACCAATATCTTCACGGAGCGCATGCCAGAGAATGTATCCAAGGCGCTCAAGGCGCAGAAGAACATTCAGGACTATGTATTCTTCGACAGCCAAAAAGAGAAGGAGTTTGCCGAGGCGATGGACGTTGCCTCCGAAGTCTGTGTTTATGCAAAAATGCCCCGCACTTTCAAGATTCCAACTCCAGTTGGTGAATATGCTCCCGACTGGGCAATTGCTTTCAATGAGGGAGCCGTTCGGCACATCTACTTCATTGCAGAGACAAAGGGCACCATGGACTCCATGGAGCTGAGCACAGTTGAGCAAACTAAGATTGCTTGCGCCAAGAAGGTGTTCAATGAGCTCTCGACCTCGCAAGTAAGGTATCACGAGGTGTCAACTTACGACGAGCTGCTAAATGTGATACAGGGGATGGAATAGCGTGCAAAACATGTCAAAACTGAGCATCGACCACAGAAGGATAAGCAATTTATTCACAGATGAGAAGTCAGACTTCATAATCCCCCGTATCAAACACCGCAAACACGGGCGAAAGATGAATGCGTAACGTTATGCTCTGATTGGATTAATTCAATGATACAAGAGGATCAATTTGAGTATATTCGATAAGTTTAACAATCAGGGCATGGGCGATCGCAAGGCATTCGAGGAGCTTTGTTGCCAGCTCTTCGAGAGCTGGGGTCAACAGCAGATGAACTACGGTGATGATTGGACCTATCGCAACATAAGAGGTGCTGGCGGAGACGGCGGTATCGAAGCATACTGGAGCAACGAATCAATCGGCAAATTCATCGGCCTGCAAGCAAAATGGTTCAAAAGTCGACTCAGCCCTGGGCAATTCAAACAGATTCAAGATTCCATCGATACCGCACTTAAACTACGTCCAAATATCGATTTGTACATCGTGTGCATACCCCATAATCTGACCTCCATTAAAAACGGCAAGGGAGGCAAGCAGACAACGGGTGAGGACAGCGACTGGGAAAGTTTTGTAAAGAAGAATAAAGAAAACTACCCCGCCTTAAAACTCGAGCTCTGGGACGAAGCCGCCATTGTCAATCACCTGCAAAGACCGGAGAACGAAGGACGCAGACGGCTGTGGTTTAACAGATCGCTTGTCAATCCCGATGCAATCAGCCTCGCACTTGACAGGGCCCTAGCCACGCTGCGAAACCGTTACATTCCCGCACTTGCGGACAGCGGTGACCTTTCCATCTTTCTCGATAACTTCTACGGCACCGTAGAGAGTCGCACTTCTCTCCTAAATGACATTGAAATATGTTTGCATGTTTGCCGCGAGCTCGACAAGCTCACGCGCTCATTCGTTGCCGTAGATGATTGCATTCCAGATGCAATGCGTGAAAGCGCAGTTGCATGTCAAAATGCCGTCGCTAGTTACGCCGCCACTCTTGACGATTGGCGAGAACTGGTGAGCTTCGATTCCTCTGCGATCTGCGAAATAAAGAACGCTGCTGTTAACTATGCCGCAATCGAGGATTTCGAGTCGTGCATTCAAGACCTGAAGAGACGTTATCAGCTCCATGGCCATGTTGACGCACTCCTCGAGCTTCTCGGCCGATTCAGAGAGTTGCCTACCGAATGGGAGCTTGCCGAAAGAATAAATAATGCCTTTGGCAGCACGCACGCTCTTGTAATCGGAGACCAGGGAACCGGAAAAACGTGCGGACTCGCAAACAAGGCTTGTGAATACATCGGCGAGAAGCGGCATTTATCCATCTTCATCAAAGCAACCGACATCAATGCCTCCGACACCTGGTTTGACGCCATTGCAAGGGCGCTTGGCTTACGCGACGGCTGGGATGAGACCACCTTTTGGCAAGCGTTGAGTTCTACTGCGGCAATCAGAGACCTAGACGATGACCAGCTTGCAATAAAGGCAAAAGTGGCTATTTTCGTGGACGGATTGGATGAAAACCCACCCCACTTCCGATGGCCTGAGCGCATGAGAAGCGCCGATGCGGTTACAGCGCAGTACCCGCGCATCCGATTCGTCTACTCATCACGGCATGGGGTCCTTGACTACACTCGTGACAAGGACTTGATGGATTGTAGCTACTTTCTCGATGACGAAGGAGACGTTCCAGCTTGGAGACTGTTCGACCGTTATATAAGACATTACAACATCGACCTCAGTGAGCACGAGCACTACAAATGGTTGCTGCGCACGCCTATGGAACTGAGTATGTTCTGTTTAGCCTACGAAGGCTGTAAAATCACCGATGATGTCTCAACTTGCATGACAGGACTTGTCAACGCCGAGCTTAATAGACTTGAAGCAGAATTCGAGAAGAGACACAATCCTTCCTCCGAAAATCTATCAACACCCGTTAGGCGCGCGCTCTCGGCTCTGGCTGAGGCATATTTGACCTCGGACAGGCCTTTGGATAGGGACGATGTCGGCAAAATTATCGAAGGCGGCGGCGTAGACAAAAGCATCATCGGAATCCTTCTCAACTTTCTAGATGATTATGGGATCCTCTACCTCAGGGAGCAGCCGGGCAAATCGAGGCTCGAACCAAAAACCGTAATCTACCTGCCAGGTACGCGCCATCTCTGGGATTACTTCATGGCCCTGAAACTGGTCGATGAGAACGACTTTGCTGCCGCCGATTTACTGTCCAGCCATCAAGATGCCGCTGAAATGTATGGAATCCTGCTTGTTGAAAGACAGGGCGTGTTGCCCTTAGCCTGCGATGATCTTATTAATAGTCTTGGTGAAGCAGATGTGCGAGAGCTAACTTTTGATGCGCTTTCAGGAGCAGAGCAAACCTCAACCGAACCCTTTAGACAATGGGCGCTTGACGAGATGAGGAAAGGGAAGTGTGAATTTTTCGACATTGTTAATAAAATCATCGTGCAAGTGGCCGACATCCATTGCCACCCGCTTGGACCGCGACTCCTCGATGAATACCTGAGATCCTTTGCTACTCCCATCGATCGAGACATGCTCTGGGCCGTTCCCAAAAAACTGGAATCTGGAAAATGGTACGCACTGTACTCCGAGCGCGAGGCCCTCAAGCATCTCCCGAAACTGCATATAGAAGACTCATTCGACCAGATGCCCCTTCTAGCCGCCTGGGGTCTTGCATCTGTTAGCAATCTTCGCCGCAGACACTTTCGTAGCGAGCTTATCTTATGGGGTCTCGACAATCCGCAGGAATTCGCAAAGCTATTCGCGTTGTTCTGCAATTGCGACGATCCACAGATTCGCGAAGATATATTCGGCATTGCAGCAGAGATAACGTGTGAGAATAATGTTGGCCCGGACATTAAGACCGAGCTCGCAAGCTTGGTAATCGAGTCAGTGTTCGAGGAACCGAACAAACCAGGCAATCGCAATGGAGCGATTCGACACTATGGGAGGATTCTCGTTGAGCGCTGCTATGCTGACGGAATACTCCCCAGCGATGCCCTTATTTCCTGTAGGCCGCCATACGACGGATTCCCGAAAGATTCCGCGATGCCCGTTTACCCCGACGCGTGTGCATCGAAAAGAATGAGTGGCTATGGGCCTATTCGTTACGATCTGGCGCGCTACGTCCTGGTTGATAAACTTGAGTCTGCCTTCAACTTGCCACACCATACGCCAAAAGAGAAGCGCGACAACGATGATATCGACCGAATAATCAGCCTCTCGGCAGACGAGATAGGCCGCGAGATATCCTCATTCGAGGGTTGGGCTATCGCCGCTGCATATCAATATCTTATCGAGCACGGTTATAATCCAGACGTTCTCGAAGGCCCTATCAGCGATGATGGCTACCGCAGAGACGGAATCGATCGAAAGATAAGCGCTGCTTTCGATTGCGCAGACCATGGCTCGAAAAGCATTGTTATGACCGTTGCCGAAAAATACGTATGGTGTGCGCGAAACGAAATATTCGGCTACCTGGCTGATCGCATACGCTCCAACAGCCATTCCTATATCGAAGAGCTGCATTACGATGCAGATGGACGCTGCCTAAATTACGACGAACATCTCAGCTTTGAAAGTCCGCTCTTTGAGGCAACTGTCACAAAAATACGGAATGAAAGAGCAAGCGTCGCGCCAGCATTCCCAGCTCCATTCTCATGCGATGATGGTGACGCTATCTGTGAGCAAGAAGAGTTGGAAGAATGGATTAATGACACGTCATCTGAGGCTGCAACTGCTTTGTTTGAATACAGACCCAATGTCAGAATCGCACTGGCGAGCAATATCATCCCCGTCTCCCTTTTTGCCGGTGACTGGGGCTTTAGCGGAAAAGGATCGAGGGTCTGGGCTCACAGTGGAATTGTTGACCCAGCTACAATTGAAAAACTTGACAATGCCGCAACCGCCACGATAGACGGATACGACGCCGCTTCCGGCTTCGAAAGGAGCATAGCAATTTCAGCTCCTTACATCTCACCCGTCGCAATCCTTTCTGCACCATGGCTACGCGAATATGACGAGGAGCGTTATTCGGCAAAGATTGCCGACGCGCACATCAGGGCAACACCTCTAGCGGCTGGAGGGGTGGACGACCTGGTCGATGTCGGAGACTATTGGTATCGTTACCCCTCGCGCCTTCTTGCCGAGCTCTGCGGTGTCGTACGAACTGACGGCGCAAGGTACCGCAATGCCAGCGGCAAAGTCGTTTTCGAAGACGTGTCATTCGGCGAGCCATACAGGCGCGAATTCCATGCATTGCTTGCCGACAGCGAGATTCTTGCTGATGCACTGAACGATGAGGATTACAAGCTGGTCTGGTACGTCACTGTTCAACGAGAGGCTAACAGCTTGGCGCGTGAGAGAATACCGAACTTCGAAAAGCGCATTGAGCGGTCTTGGATCGTTTGGCAGGACGATGAGGGCTCGTACCAATCGCGTCCAGTATCTAACGAATATCCCGAACCAAAGAGAAGTTTTGACATACATGAATTCCTTAAGAACTTCTCGAAAGATAATGACATCACCACAGCAATCGATGCTTTTTACAGCGACGAAGGAGCATGATTCATCTTTCCATACTACGCAGGAATAATTCTAACTAATATCATCTTCTGCACCACGGGTCTGCCGGCGCATCCGCGCTCGATGTCGCTGTTCGCCTCGCCGCTCTCCTCGGCAATCAACATGTTATGTGCGTCAAGCTCCTCACGCACGATGGCGTCAGCCTCCCGCTAGCGGCAGGCCATCCCCAAATCGACCCTCCCCCTCACAAAAACACACCGACGATCTCGTCGGCGGTGAGGGCCCGCTGCTCCTCGGGCGAGAGGGCCGCCTCGCCGTCACCGTCCTGCGGGCCGTACGAGCCGAACTGGGCGTGGTTGCCGCCGGGGATGACGAGTTCGCGCGCGTCCTCGCCGAGATTTTTCTCGTTATCGACGGCGGCCTGGCGGTTCAGCACCCCGTCCGAATCCCCCGCGATGCTCAACACTGTGACGCCGTCGTCGGAGAGGTCGGCGGTGGAATAGGCTCCCAGCAGCACGAGGCCGTCCCACGATTGCGCGTGGCCGTCGAGGTAGCCGGCCGCCATGACGCCGCCGAGCGAGTGCCCCATCAGGATCCACCTCCGCACGGCGGGGAACCACTCCTGCACGCCGTCGGCCCCGTTCGCGTCGATCACGGCCAGATTGAACGGCATGGGGACGATCACGCAGAGGAACCCGCGGTCGGCCAGGGCCGCGTCATCCGCGTGGTAGTAGTCGCCCACGTAGACGCCGAAGCCTATGGCGCCGGCGACGATGACTGCGAGGACGGCCGCCAGGGCGACCTTCAGCCTGCGGCGAGTCTTGCGAACCGGGGTATGCTCCACCTTGCCCGCGAGCAGCTCCTCTTCGCATGCCGGCTCAGCGGCGTTGGTGATGTCCGATTTACTCTCCAGGGTCATGGCCTGCTTCCGCTCAGTCGGATTGCAGCATGCGTTTCTCGGGCGCATGTCATATGCGGGAAATAGCCGCTGATGGGGCGCGTTTTGCATCGCCGTACCGGCGCTAGTGATTATACCAGTCAAGAAAATGGTGCCGGTAAAGGCCAAGACACCGGCATTTTGCCATGACGAAGAGGTTGGGTGTGCAGATGTGAGGCTGGCGAGGTATTTCGTCCTAAGAAGGCGTAAGGAAATAGTCAGGTCATCTTCAGAAAAGCGAGTTCTATGCATGCAAAGTGGTTCAGAAAAACTTGATTTCTTGCGTATTTTGGTCCAGAAAAACTTAGTTTTCCTTATAATTCAGTTCAGAAAAACTGAACATCTCATGACAGCATGAGAGGAGACCCTTCATGCTCAAGCGCAAAGCAATGGTCGATCTCGAGAACTGGCACTCTTTGAAAGGGCCCCACCAAGCATTGTTAGTCACGGGGGCACGACAAGTCGGGAAAACATACCTCATACGTGCCTTCGCAAACGAACACTATGATCATCTTGCAGAGGTCAACCTGTTCGAAGATACCGAAGCTTGCAAGGCATTGGGCAGTGCGACATCCGCACGGGAGCTGTTTTTGCGCTTGAGCGCCTACGTCAAAGGCGAACTAATCGCCGGATCTACCTTGGTCTTCATCGATGAAATTCAAGAATGCCCCGATGTCATCACCATGATCAAGTTCCTCTTGGAACGCGAAGACTTCGATTACGTACTCTCGGGATCGATGTTGGGTGTCGAACTCAAGTGCGTGCGCTCATTGCCTGTCGGTTACCTATCGTCGGTGGACATGTACCCGCTTGATTTCGAGGAGTTTTGCTGGGGATGCGGTCTTCCCGAGAACGCATTCGATGAAGCCAGGGAGGCATACCGGCAATCACGTCCGGTGGATGAATTCGTCCACAACAAGCTCATGGAGCTTTTCCACGAGTATTTGCTCGTCGGAGGTATGCCCGCAGCAGTCGATGCGTTCACGAGCAGCCAGAACCTTCAAGCGGTACGGGCACGTCAAAAAGAAATCGTCGATTGGTACAGGGAGGACATCGCCAAGTACGCCGGTGCAAACGCACTCCAGGTGAAGCGAATATTCGACCTCATTCCGTACGAGCTGAGCAACCAAAACAAGCGCTTCATCGCAAAATCGATCGAAGGCAAAGCGAGCATCGAGCGCTATAGCAACGACTTTCTCTGGCTCGCGGATGCAAATGTCGGGCTCGCATCCTACAACGTCACAGAGCCTCGACCCCCTCTCATGGTGTCGACTAATCTCAAGCTGTTCAAACTGTTCCTATGTGACGTCGGGCTTCTCACGTACATGTATGGCATGGAAACGGTGCGGGACATGACGTCCGGTCGCACCGACATTCATTACGGAGCCTTGTACGAAAACGTCGTAGCCCAAGAACTCGTTTGTCACGGATTGCCGCTGTACTACTTCAAGAACGAGAGGATCGGAGAGGTCGATTTCGTCTTGCCCTGGAGACATGAAAGCGTGATGCCCGTCGAAGTGAAATCGGGCAAAACGTACAAACGGCACAGTGCGCTAAACAAACTCTTGAACGTGGAGAACTACGGCATAGACTCGGCAATCGTGCTCTACGAAGGCAACGTGCGGGTTGAAGGGAAGATCAGCTATCTTCCCGTTTACTTCGCGTCATTTTTGGATTTGACGTAACGGACCTGCCATCAACCGCGGTGGGCTCTCGGCTTGCGGCCGTTGCCATTCCCCTGCTCCTCGCCCTCCCCGGCACCGCATTCCCTCGAAAAGCCTCCTAGAACCACCACTCGAGCGAGTCCTCGATCACGTCCTTTCCGCGAAGCTGCTCGATCCACTCCCTGGGGATTGAGCCGTAACCGTACATCGCACCTGCCAGGGCTCCCGCGACGCAGGCGGTCGTGTCGGAGTCGTCCCCGAGATTCACCGCGGCAAGAACGCAGCTGGCGTAGTCATCCGTGTTGAGGGCGCACCAAAGCGCGGCACCGAGCGTGTCGATGACGTAGCCCGTCGAGCGCACGTCATCACGGCTCCACGATTCGATGTCATGCATGAAGCCGAAGTGGGGGTCATCGGGGATGTTGCCCTCAATCGCAGTGGCGAGGGCTTCGCCTCGCAACACCTCCCGCAGAATGTGCACGAACGCGACGCACGCCTCCTTCGAGATGGTGTGGGCATGGGTCACCGCCGACGCATCCCTGATCTCGTCATCGCTTGCGGTCGTCAGCGCAAGCGGCGCGATGCGCATGAGGGAACCGTTGCCGTTCGAGCGCTCACCGTCGCAACCACGACCCTGCTCGATCGCCGTGGCAGTCGCGTTTCCCACGTCGAAGGCGGAGCCGTCGGTCGTGTACGCGCCCTCGTAGAGCCAGCGGGCAAATTCGTCCCTCATGTCGTCAACGTCGACATGATGGAGGTCGCCGTAGCTGGTACACGTCGCGAGCATGAGCGAGGTGTCGTCTGAGAAGGTCCCGGCGGGCATGCCGTGGGTGCCTCCGTCGATCATCCCCGTGCATTCGAATGAGCCGCGTCTCATGAACTCGTAGGGAACGCCAAGGGCATCGCCGATGGCCGCACCGTAGACTATGCCGCGCAACTGGTCTGCCGCCTTGTCAATTGCGTTCACGGTCAGCACCTCTCTAGTCTGGAAGAAAGCTCCTCATGATGGCGAGGGTTTCTTCTTCGGCATACTAAATGATACACACGGTTATGGGTGTCCTTGTTACGGGACTCCGTTAGACCCTCTGCGCGCTCGTCGCGCGCGAGACGGGGATTCCGGATGAGTTCTATTGGGAGAGGTGGCTCGAGGAGCAGCGGAAGAGGCGATAAGCGGTTGCCCGCAGAGTGTCGCCAGTAATCCATCAGCTGCGGATATGATCCGTCTTCCTAAGTCCAGAGCGAAGTTATGAACATGGGCGATGCATCGTCGGCTTTGGAGAAGCCACAGTTCTCGTAGAAGCTCAGCTCATTGTTGTAGGCAATCACAGCGATGCGCATGAAGTCCACGTAGCGTTCCTTCACCTTCTCGACCAAGGTGCGGCCAATCTTTTGGCCATGATACAAGGGATTCACTAGAAGGTAATGGATATAAGCGTTCATAATGCCGTCGTCCATCGCGCAGATCATGCCAACGAGCTTGCCGCCATCCCAAGCCGAAATAACGTGCTGAAGTTCCTCATCGCGACCACGTATCTCGTCGGCATCTGTCATTCAGCCGCTACTCATATGCCCGTCTGCCATGGCAGCGTTTGTATTTCTTCCCGCTGCGACATGGGCAAGGATCGTTTCTTCCTGGTTTTCCGTTGCTTTCAATATATACATCCACAACAGCTTGACCGACAAACCACTTTAATTGTCCATCTGAAGCAGGTTTTGGTCCAAGCTTCTCGAAGAAATTGTCAAAAGGTTCTCTGTATCCGACAAAATTGAGCATGCATCCATCGGTTAAAGAATCTGCATAATCAGAGTAGTCATCGTGAAAAACATACATTCCTAAATGATCTAATTCATCATTTAAGGCAAGTCTCTTGTTGCGGGAGGCTTTTCTTCGAATCTTAAGGTAAGCAATGAAATCATCTGCATTTGAAAAATAATCGCGATATACCATTAGGTCGTCAAGCGCAATACTTATCGCTCCGCATTGCAAGCTAAGGAAACTCATTCGCTCCACACGAGCGGCAAATGCATTGATGTTGTCAACTGTAACGGACAGTTCAAAGATGTCAGTTATCCTGCTAATATCAATTGTTTCTTTAACCTTCCCCTTGGCGTCAAGCAATGGAAGGTTTTTATCTATAGAGCAACTACATGACTTTATGTAGCGTAAGACCCTTTCGCACTGAAGGTCAGGCTTTTCTAAAAGACTCTTATAAGAAGCAATGTGTGCTTCGTAATCAACAAAAGGAGGAGTGTAGACAAAGCTTCCAGCCTTTACCTCTACAATAAAAAGCGTGTCCTTGTAGATAACGATTAGGTCGTTCTCAGAATGTTCGCCCTTCTTTGCTCCCTCAACCAGATAGTAGTTATTCGCAAATATCGTGCATCCTGGAATTAGCTGCTGGAAGATTTCAGAAACAGCCTTTTCGCTGGCTTCTTTTTGTGTCTGCTGCCAGCGTTGGCGCATCGAATTATTACAATCACAGAGCGCCTTGTACGCAGCACGATAGAAATTATCTACAAAAGAATAGTAATCAAAGCAATATGAATGTCCATCAACACGGATGAATGGCCTACGTTTTATTGGCAGATAGGTTATTGGCCAGAATTCATAATTTTCATAGGGTTCGGGCCAGGGGCATTCTCCTTCTTCGTATGACAGAGCCTTAACGAATGAAGATGGCCATCCAGTCAGTGCGGCAACGTCATAGGATTCAATCGAAAAAATCTGATTGAGATAGCTTCGCATTGGTTCAATAAGGTTTACGGGAGGTTCTTTATTCCCTTCTGCTAAGAAGGGGAGAACTTTTTCATCGTAGAATTTCCTCATGTTATTCATGGCCTCGACTCTGCCATTTGAAAGCGACCGTTCTATCGCATCGAAGCCCGTGAGGAGATCGGCAGCGGAGAGTCCAAAAGCCTCAAGAAATTCCTGTGAATGCGCTTCCAATAGAATCTCGTAATACTCTCGTTGATGAGACTGGTATCGATTCCCTCGAACCATATAGAGTAGCTGCGCTTCAAAAGCGAATTCTGCAAGCTTCTTATCTTCAGCGCTATCCCTTAATCTTGACCCCCAAGAAAAAAGGAAGCATTGAACTTGCTCATCGAGAGCACCTATCTTTGCCAAAACCTCGTTCGCCTTGCTCATGAAGCCGCTGTTACTCCCATCGATGAGCGGTTCATTGGCTTTAATTGCATCAGTTGCGACATAAAGGCTTTGGATGAATTCGGTTGACCGATCGGGTTGCAATTCACCATCTGACTGAATCATCTTGTCGAGCTCGGAATCTCCGATGCGAAGATTTCCCATCATCGACATGAATGAAGCGAATTGAAGCATGTCAAGCGGTTTTAATAGTCCGAGAACTTCTCGGATAGAAGCAATTGTCTCATCAACCGATTCTTTATTAACGGCAAAGTTATCAGCTATGGACTGGACTAACTCTCGTCGCTCAACATCCGATAAAAGCATATTTTCATAGACGTGTTTCCCGCTTCTTATTAACTCAATCGCCCCATTGGAATAATACTGATCAATTTGAGAAGGCTTGACATTCATCGACATATCATCAGGCTCCTCTCGTATCTTCGACAACACGTATGGGCGCTCCTTCGAATAAAAAGGCAGATAATAACAGTAGTTTCGGCAAGAGTATTGTTCAGTCGAAAACATGGTCCGACTGGAAGAATCAGCCGTACCTAACTAAAGCTTATTCTAATATGTCTTTTATCTTGAGAGGAAGCTGCTAAAAACCGCAGGGTACAACAGGACTTTTGGTCACTCCCACTCCACGGTACTGGGCGGCTTGCTCGTGATGTCGTAGACCACGCGGTTGATCCCCGGGACCTCGGCCACGATGCGGCTGCTGATCCGCCCGAGCACGTCGTAGGGCAGCTTGGCCCAGTCCGCCGTCATCGCGTCGGTGCTCTCCACAGCGCGCAGGATGATCGGACGCGCGTAGGTGCGCTCGTCGCCCATCACGCCCACGCTGCGCATGTTTGTCAGGGCCGCAAAATACTGCCCCAGCGCCCTGTGCGCCCCGGCGGCCTCCACCTCTTCGCGGTAGATGGCGTCCGCCTGCTGCACCATTTTCACCTTTTCGGGCGTCACGGCGCCAATGATGCGAATGGCCAGCCCCGGCCC
>JABLTO010058211.1_pt1 | contig 26924 bp, 20 predicted proteins | sample 7160091 | NCBI WGS metagenome assembly JABLTO01 (sample SAMN14651225, study PRJNA627086) | human gut metagenome | isolation source: feces | host: Homo sapiens
AGCCACTGTACCGCGAGGTGTTTTGGCATGAATATGCCAAAATCCCGAGACATACAAGCCAAAATGCCATCACCGAAGGTGATTTTAAATGCATTTTGGCACGTAACTGTGAAGGTACTGAACAGTTACAGATAAACAAAGGTAACTATTCAGCAGGTAGCATCCTGCGAGGGCAGTGAACAGTTACAGGAAAAGAAAGGAAGAGAGAGAATGAGAAATCGAAAAGATAAAATTTTTGCACTTGCTGTGGCAGGATGTCTGTGTTTATCCTGGTTAACAGGATGTGGAGAAATTAAGATGTCACCTGACAATATATCATCAAAATCAGATGATGGACTGATGGGATCTGTAAAGGAAGAGACAGATACAAGTGACGAATCCGAAGCAGATGCTGCCGGTGAGGAGGATAAAGTAAGCAATGATATGATCGGAAGGTATGTATCCCAGGGATATGAGAACCCATCCTTTGGCTTTGCAATTGCCCTCCCGGATACGTATACATTGGAAAAGAGAACGAATCTCGAACTAAACGCGGATACCATCGAAGCCTCTAATGCAGATAGCACCTATGATTGGATAAGATCGCTGATAGCACTGGGCAGCGCGACAGTTTTTGAAGCAGAGGATGAGGATACTTATATTGGAGTGAACATTCAAAATGCTGCAGCTTTAGATGATACAAGTGTGTGGGATGAAGAAAAGACCATAGCGGAGAATTCAGTGACAACTGAGGAAGATATTAAAGAAGCTGTGGGAGAAGATGCACAGATTACAGAATTTCAAAATAATGTGGAAGAAATCACATTTTTAGGTGAGAAACATTATGCGGCACAATACACATTTAAAAACTATGACGTTCCTTTTTATGGTGTGACTGTGTATTTGGTAAACGAACAGGATCCCCGTTATCTGTTAGCTATCGATATTTTGGGATCAGATCTGAATGCTGTGGATCAGGCGGATCAGTTTTTTAGTGTTTATACGGAGTAAGCTGAAGGGAAAAGGAAAGATATGAAAAAGTTTTGTGTATGGTTCGGCCTTTTGATGTCCACAGCGGTGTTTACGGCGTGTGGAACCGGTATTAAGAATAGTAGTGAGAGCAGTAATAGCAGTGTCAGTATGCAAACCCAAAATATAAATATAGAAATAGAGCATTTGGTAAATCTGGGATCCGATCCGCAGGCTTATATGCTTTACGGAAGTTATCGGAACGAAGAAGAGTATAAAGATGAAGATGGTTCCTATGCGGAGAAGCATGCAGATGATTATGACTATATGACTTTACAGCTTGCAGATTCGGAAGAATACGAAGTACAGATTCTCCCCGTAGAGTTGCAGGCAGATACGGATTTTCTGAATTCGGACCTTGCCGGAAAAACCGACGAAGAATTGAAAGATGAGGTGGGGCTGACAGACCAGCAGATCAGCGCACTGCATGAGTATTGGCAATATAATCATATGCGTGCCAACTTTGTCGAAAGAAAAAAATACAGTGAAGATGGAGAATATTCTTATTCCACAAATAATTTCTTCCAGTTTGCCTATGAAGTAGTTGGTGACAAACTCTATATGGGATTGGAAGCTTTGATTACGGATGAAGAGGATGAAACGAAGCTGGAGTATTATGTGCAGGACCGCGAGGAATGGACGGAATACTCTTATGGCTTCGATGGATTGGATCTGATTTTGTCTAAGGATGGAAAAAGTACAAGACTTAAATCTTTTTCTATGCTTTATGCGGAAAAAAAGAATGAAGGAATTTACGAATGGGGATATGCTGAGAATTCTACAGCAGGATATGATGGAATCGTTCACATAACTATGAGTACGGAAGAAGGTTATGATTCTTCTATTGAGTGGGCAGATGGCAAAAGAGCTGAGAATGTAACAGCACAGATTGAAGGTAATCAGTTTGCCCTTACCTGGGACAGTACCTATCGCTATGATTACGATCTTGGAGAATCCGAGGAAGGCGAAGGGGGAAAACTCGTGGGTATTTTTCTTCTCACTGCCCGGCCAAATGGAGGAGCAGATGGCGGTCTGTCCATCTGTGTGGATGGCGAATGGTATCCTTATGTTTATGATTCTACTGCTTATTGGAATGGTGAATTAAGTGATAATCTGGCGACAGATGCAGATGTGAGCAGTATGAGTGAACAGGAGCTGGGAGAACTGAAAGAAAACCAGACAGCGGTCTCAAGCGGACTCATGGGAGCTTTCAAAGAGCAGGGTCTTGATTCTGCGAAGATCGATGAGTCAACGGGAACGGTACAGATGGATAATAATGTGCTGTTTGCTTTGGACAAGTCGAAGCTGACAGATGAGGGAAAGGCTTATCTGGATCAGTTCCTTGCAGCCTATGTACCGGTAATATCCGGTGCGATAGAAGAAGGAAAGGTATCCACAATCGTAGTGGAGGGCTATACCGATTCTGCAGGCGACGAGGCTTACAATTTAAAACTTTCTGAGGAAAGAGCACAGACTGTTGCAGATTATATTAAGGCAGGTTATCCGGAACTTGCGAATGTTATCGAAGTTGTCGGTAATGGAGAAAACAATCTTATTCTGGACGGAGAAGGCAAAGAAGACGCTGCAGCATCCAGGCGCGTAGAGGTCAGATATGTCCTGAAGACAGAGTAGAGATAAAAGCAAATATAAAAAAGTATAATTGGAAATACGAGCAGACATAAAAGGAGTAAATACAAATGGCAGAAAATCAAAAAGTAGATCTCAGTACACTTCCAAAGGGGCTTACCAAGGAAGAATTTACAGCATTACCTAATTTTAAAAAGATCCGTTCCTTTTTTACCTGGGCAGGTGTGGTATCTATCGTATCAGGTATATTCGTTCTATCGAGTATAGGACACCTATCGCAAAGCATACTTCGGAATGGAGGAAGCATTGATGGTTTGTTCCAGATGGGAGCAGTAAAGCTCAATTTGTTGTTTATGGTTGTCAGTATTGTTCTGGGAATTCTCTTAATTAAAAAGAAAACAACAACAATGGCTTATATTCTGGCTATAATAGAATTGGTATATGTACTTCTGGCAATTACATCAGGTGGATCAGTAGGCATTGGTGCTATATCCTTTTTACTCTCTTTAGTTGGTGCGATCCGGATCGATAAAAAATGGAAACTTTATCAGGAAATCTCAGTTGGAAACAATCAGGGAAATCCTGCTGGAAACAGCACAGACGGAAGAACGCAGAATAATGCATATGCGCAATATCATACATCCCAGGCTGCCAATAACGAAACTTACTGGCAGAAGAAGCCGGAAGAGAATCATGGTTTTGTTTCAACCGGCGCATCGAAAAGTTTGAAAGAAGCACTGAATATTTATAAAAAAGAGAAAAGCTGGTCTGCAGAAAATGACATGATAGAGTCTTTGAAGACCAGTAAAGTATGGGTTCCCTATATCAGCGAGAAGAACCAGCTGGATATTCTGAAAAATGGAGAAAGATATTATCTTCCTGTGTTTACAAGTGCAGCGGAAATGAAAGAGTATGGGAAGAAATTTTATCAAAGAGAGGTATCTTTCTCGGATGCGATTGATATGACAAAGAGAACACAATACACATTAACCGGCCTGGTCATCAATGCGTTTACGGATTCCGTTATCCTGGACTGGAATCAACTTGGCACGGTAATTACTGACGCCGATGAGGAAGAAGAAAAAACCATGTACAGGAGATAGCAATTCTGACGTAAAATGCGCGTTGAATTTTATAGTTGTTGGTGTATAATAAGAATATAGTGACAAGAAATGCTGAAAGCCTGCATTTATGTGGGCTTTCGGCATTTCTTTTATCAGATGATTTTGGTTTGAAATAATGAGTGGGGTGACTAAATGGAAACTCTTAAGTGGGAATTTGAAGAGGAGCTTCATGCGAAGATTGAGGTGGATAATCTGTTAGCTGTCGGAGAAATTAAAGAAGGGGACGAAGGTATATCCTATGGAGATGATACCATATATCCTTGAGCCGGGGAAAGAAATTGTACATTTTGTTTCAAAGCAGATATAAGAAGAAATTCGGAGGTTTTTATGATTTTTGAAGAGAAAGAATACGTGATTGATGATAAAAAAGTAATACTTCGCAGCGCAAAGCCGAGTGATGCGGAAACTATGATTACATATTTAAAAACGGTTTGTGGGGAAACAAGATTTCTTATGTATGAATCGGATGAAATACAATATACGCTTTCAGAAGAAATTACATTTATCAATTTCCATAATGAATCTAAAGAGGCTATGTTAATTCTCGCATTTGTAGATGGAAAGTATGCAGGCAATTGTTCCTTTGAGGGAAAATTCGGAAGCAGAAGAGTAAAGCATCGCGCTGGAATCGGGATAGCACTGTATCAAAAATATACCGGTTTCGGTCTGGGAAGATTGATGTTGAACTGTCTGTTAAAGGAAATCGAAACCGCAGGATATGAGCAGGCAGAACTGACGGTGGTGGAAGGCAATGACAGAGCATATCGGTTATATCAAAGCCTTGGATTTAACGAATGTGGCAGAATTCCACACGCTAATAAATATGATGATGGAACGTATGGTGGGGAGATTCTGATGGTGAAAAATTTGTAGAGTTCAGTCTGATAGAAAAATAAGTATTCAGATGATGAGTAATTTAAACTGAGGAAGACCAGAAAGGCATATGGATAGTATTTGCTGGAATATTATACATTAAAAATCTACGTTAAATTTTACTGATTTTGCCATATAATAAACATGGTGGAAAGAATATCAGAGAAGATATTGGCAGTGAAAAATGGTTGTGGAAAATTGTGAGAATAGGCACAGAGTGAATTCAGGGAATTAAACAAAGCATTGAAAGATATTACATTCAGTAATGAAAGATATGAATTTATCTATATGCCAAGCGGACATTACAGAAATTATTATGACATGATCATGGATGATTTTAATGTGATCCAGGGAGAATCTATTTTCAGCGGTATCTTTCATGAAACTCATAAAGAAGTGATTGATGAGTTGTTTGAACGTCTGGCATTAAATAATGAAAGCAGTTCAAAAACGCTGGCAGAATTTACCGATTATCGGACCTATATGGATTATGATATAAAAATTATCCATTCAGATGGAACTTTTTCTTACTATTCCAAAGTCTGTGAAGAAAAGAGCGGTGGTGAGACACAGACTCCGTTCTATGTGACAGTTGCGGCATCTTTTGTACAGCTTTATACCAATAATATTGGAGGAGAAGCGACAGGACTGGTGATGTTTGATGAGGCATTTAACAATATGGACGATGAGCGGATCAGTGGTGTACTGGAGTTTATGAATCGTCTGCCATTACAGCTTATTATTGCCGCACCACCAGATAAAATTCAGTATATTGGTCCTTCTATGGAAGAAACGCTGTTGATAATGACAGATGAAAAAGTGGATGAAATCTATCGCCATCTGGGACGGGTTCCGGAAAAACAGATGCAGCAGGCGCAGCTGGCGGTGTTACAGGAACTGAAAACGGAATGTAGCACACCGGTTGCGAGAAACTTTATCTGTTGGCTGATGAAGCGGCTGGAACAGGGAAAAACGGTGAAGGAATATCTAAATCTGGATGATACAGAAGGAAGCCGGCAGTTAATCAGAGCCATTCACAGAATAGAAACGAATCAGAAAGAAATTTATATCCGTGAATTTTCAGTACAATGTTTTGGGGACAGTAAGGAACTGGAAAAGAAATCCGGTCTGATCGGAAAAATTTTCCGCAGATTTTCCGATGATATGGAAGATATGGATAATGATGTTATTCTGGCAGAATATGGTATTTATCGTACCCCCAATTACGTGTATGTAAAGGGAAGTGGAAGGTTGCGGATTGGAACACCGGAGGCATACGACATAGATCTCAGAAGTCTTCGTCAGGGAATCGGATTGTCAGGGGAAGATCTGGACGGTCTGGAATGGAAGGTGGATGTTTCAGTAAAAAGGATTATCACGATAGAAAATCTGACGACATTTTTTCGCTGGGAAGAACCGGACAGTGTTTTGATTTATCTTGGCGGTTATCATAATGCAGTAAGAAGAAAATTCTTACAAAAATTGTATCAGGTATTTCCGGAGGCAGAGTATTTTCATTTTGGAGATATCGATGTAGGTGGATTTGAAATTTACGAAGATCTTTGCCGACGTACGGGAATACCTTTTACTACTTATAAGATGGGAATCTCAGAGCTGGAGCAATATGAACAATATACGAGAGAACTGACGGAGAATGACAGGAAAAGAATGGACAGTTTGCTGAACAATGAGGCGTATGAGAACGTATGGCCGATTTTGCGGTACATGAAAGAACATGGGAAAAAGCTGGAGCAGGAAAGTATCCTGTGATGTTTTCGGCTATGTATGAGAAAAACAGGCAATGTAAAACAATTTTGACACGAAAAATCCTCCATGTAAAAGCCATTTGATAGACACAAAACGTGGAATGTGCAAAGATGTTCCCGAAAGGAGAAAACAAAATATGGAAATTGGGAAAAAACTGAAGGACGCCCGGATGAGATCCGGATTTACTCAGGAGAGCGTTGCTGAAAAAGTCAATGTGTCCAGACAGACGATTTCTAACTGGGAGAATGAAAAATCATATCCGGATATTACCAGCGTGATCGAGTTGAGTAACCTTTATTCCATAAGTCTTGACGAACTACTGAAGGGAGACGAGAAAATGATGGAACATCTGGAAGAAAGCACAAATGTTGTCAAGAGCACGCGGAAACTGATCGGCGCGATTCTGCTGAACATTATTACGGTGATTCTGCTGATCACGCTGAGCATGTTTTTGCCTGACAGAAGTTACTATTTACTTGTGGTATTCTGTCTGGCAATTGCCAGTTCGTCCGTGTTGCTTTATCAGATGATCAAACGTATCTAAGGAGGATTTTATGATGGAATGGAGAATTACTTTAGCTGCAATTTTTGCTGCAGTTGCAATTGTCGGAGCAATGGAAACAATTTATCAGATTTATCAGGTGACGGTGATCGATGCAGCCGCCCGTGGGCTGAAACATCCGAAACTATGGGGAATGCTTGCAGCGAATGGAAATAATTCCAGCGGTTTGCTTTTGTATCTGATCGGACGAAGAAAATACCCACGGAATGCAATTGACATCAAACAGTTACAGCTTATGGATAAAAAGAAAAAAGCTGCGGGAATCGGTCTGGTATTTTTGGCGGTTGGTGCGATCGGGCTGGTTGTGTGCCTGGCGAGAGTTGGTTTATAGACAAGGGCAAGGCAGCAAAATAAAATGCAATGATTTTTAACAAAATCACCCCGAAACTGTTAAGGAAAGTTGGTCGTAAGACCACTTTCTTTATGCTACAATGTGTTAAAAATAATTGCAAAGGTGGGAATTGTATGCGTGCTACAAGGAGAATTTATCTGGAGAGGCATGACACGAAAGCATTTATCCGGGATAAAACACGCAAACTCCACTTCCCGGTTTTTGACGGATGTAACCACATGCAGTGCCAGATCCGTGACCCGAAAGGATTTGCAGGAATGTTGGAGAAGATGCTCAAGGAGAACAAATTACCGGAATTGCCGTTTGTAATCTGAGTCATCCTCGGAATATCGGATGTAAAAATAATACCGTTTCATGAGGAAAGAGAACTATGAGTTTATTTAAGAAGAAAGAAATAGCAAAATCATAGGATCAAAAGCATCAAAAACCAATCATCCGTGCAAGCATCTGTACTGGAGAACAGGTTGCAGGTTTTAAAGATTTGCAGACCGGAAAAATAGAAGAAATCATGCTGCTCCAGTGCCCGGAAGATCTGGAAAAGTTCAGAAAGATGTATGGGATAACGGGAGAGATTGAAAAAGAATATTGATGTATGAATCAAAAACAGCGTGGCTGGAAGCTGTGTTAGAAGAGGCGTAGCCAAAATAAGATTACAACAGAAACAAATCAGAAAAGTCCTGAACATGAAGCATCAGATGTCCAATGTTCAGGACTTTTCTTGTCTGAAAATGCATAAAAGTCGCTATGAATTTGTCAGTTTTTGCTATATGATAGAGGTATAAGAAAATACAGATGAAATAGAGGAAAGAGAGAAAGAAAATGGTACAAAAGAAAAACACATTAACAAAAACAGGAATCGTAGCGCTTCTGGCGTGTGTATGCTGTATCTTATGGGGAAGTGCAATTCCGGTGATTAAGACGGGGTATCGGTTGATGGAGGTGGATGCGGCGGATACGACGAGTCAGATTGTATTTGCCGGGGTTCGGTTTACGCTGGCGGGGCTTCTGGTTCTGATCTTTGCTTCGATCCGGGAGAAAAAAGTTCTGATTCCGGATCGGACGATTCTGAAATACGCGGTTCCGGTGTGTCTGGCGCAGACGGTTGGACAGTATTTCTTTTTTTACATCGGTGTCGCGCACACTTCCGGAGTAAAGGGCGGCATTATTACCGGACTTGGCAACTTTATTGCAATCCTGATGTCCTGTCTGATTGTTCGCAACGAACGGATGACCGGGAGAAAAATGGCAGGATGTGTGCTTGGATTTGCAGGTGTGGTTGTGATCAACCTGATGGGAAAATCGCTGGATATGGGATTTACGCTTACCGGCGAGGGATTTATCCTGATCTCTCAGGTCGCTTACGGAATCTCAACGATTCTGATCAATATCTATTCGAAAAAAGTATCCCCGGTCGTGCTCAGCGGAACACAGTTTACGATGGGAGGAATCGTTCTGACACTGATCGGTGTCGGAATGGGCGGACACCTTGGAAATGTTACCGCGGTGGGTGTCGTGATCATTTTCTATCTCGCAATGGTTTCAGCGGTTGCCTACACGCTGTGGTCGGTACTACTTGCATGGAACGATGTCTCGAAGGTGGCAATTTTCGGATTTGTCAATCCGCTGTGCAGTGTGATTCTGTCGGCACTGATCCTGGGAGAGGTGAAACAGGCATTTAATACCGGCAGTTTGGCAGCACTGCTTCTGGTGTGTGCGGGGATTTATATTGTCAATTGCAGAGGAACGAATAAAAAGGAATAATTTTTTGGAAAAAATCGAGAAAAATAAAACCCAAAAGCCATTTTGTGCATCTATATAATGTAGATTATATAGAAACATTCTATACAACAGAGAAAACCGGACACGCTTCTGGCAGATCCGGGGTATGCTTATTCAAAAAAAGAACGAAAATACAATGAGGGGACAGAGGAAAAGCATAATATGGAAGACAATCAGATTACAGATGAAGATAAATTGGAACGTATAGAACTTGTTCAAAAAGCCGCCGAAGGTGATAAAGAAGCTTTTACACAGTTATATACACTCACATATTCGGAAGTGTACCATATCGTAAAAGTATTTATACATAATGAAGATACCGTACAGGATATTGTGCAGGAGACGTATTTTAAATGCCTGAGAAAGATCCGGCAGTTAAAAGAACCGGAGAAATTTTCGGTGTGGATAAAAAAGATCGCGGTCAACACGGCGAAGGCACATCTGCGGAAAGTAGACTGGGTGTTATTTTCAGAGGCAGACGGGGAAGGAGGAAAAAGCATTGCCGAGCTGCAGGATGAGCGGCTGGAACATCTGCCGGAAATCGTTGTGGATCAGGCGGAGACGAAAGAACTGATCGACAGGATCCTGGAAGAGCTGGATGATCGACAGCGGATGGTCGTAGGGATGTTCTATTATGAACAGATGTCGGTAAACGAAATCGCGGAAACCTTATCCTGCAGCGTCAACACGGTGAAGAGTCGTCTGAATTACGCAAGAAAAAGGATTGGAAAAGAGATTTCCGAGATGGAGAAAAAGGGAGTGCTTCTGTATACGGCGGCGCCGATTCCGTTGCTCATGTATCTGTTTCAGAAACTTCGTGGAATTCAGGAAAAGGTACCGAAAGCAAAATTTCTGATAAAAGCGGGGATAGGAAAAACCGTTCTTGCCGGGGTTGCAGCAGCGGTTGTCTGTGTGGGAATCGGTACCGGAGTGATGAGAAGCCAGGATATGCACCAGCAGGTACAGGAGATACAGGAACTGTTGTCGGAAACCGACGATCAGAAAACGGATGAGGCGCAGGCTTCAGGGGCAGAGGGCGTTGAGGAAGAAACGGATGGTCCGGAAGTGACACCGGAAGCGACACCACAGCCTACCGTAACGCCGGAAGCAGCAGAAAAACCACAGGATGCATCTGCAACAGCGGTGAAAGCAGCAGAAAATAATGGGCAGGCAGCACCGACATCTGCGGCACAGGAAAATGCAAACCGTACAGAAAATACAGAAAGTCAGCAGACAACGACAACTTCGGAAACGGATCAGCATATCCATCAGTGGGTACAGCAGACAGAGACGGTGCACCATGAAGCTTCCGGGCATTATGAGACGGAGATTGTGCAGGAGGCCTATGAGGAACCGGTCTATGAATATCATGTATTTTGTGATACCTGCGGGGCAGATGTCAATACCAGTGCGCTGGAACACAAAGCGATTCATGACAACGGATTTACCAGCAAAAAGATTCAGACGGGAAGTATTCATCACGATGCGGTGACACAGGAAGTCTGGGTGGAAGAACCGGCATACGATGAAGTGGTAACAAGAGGATATGTTTGCTCTGTCTGCGGAGCAGGAGAGTAAAAGAAACAGGGAGGAGAAATACAGATGAGGAAGAAAAAAGGAGCAGTTATTCTGGCACTGGCAATGATGCTGTTACTGGTTCCGGTCATGGCACAGGCGGGAACGTGGAGACAGAATTATATCGGCTGGTGGTGGCAGGAAGCGGATGGAAGCTGGCCTTCGAACGAATGGAAAAGTATCAACGGAAACTGGTATTTGTTTGACGCGGATGGATATATCCGTTATGGATGGTACTGGGATGGAACAAACTGGTACTATCTGGGCGGAAAGTCTGACGGAGCAATGAAAACCGGATGGCAGGTTGTGAATGGAAACTGGTACTACATGTACAAGGACGGAAGAATGGCGGCAAATACCTGGATTGGTTCCTGTTATGTCAACGGTTCCGGTGTGTGGATCCAGAATGCAGTCAAAAGCCAGTGGATCCAGTCTGGAAACCGGTGGTGGTATCGCCATCCGGACGGAAGTTATACGGCAAATAACTGGGAAACCATTAACAATAAGAAGTATCATTTTGACGCAAATGGCTGGATGCAGACTGGCTGGCAGAAGATCGATGGAACCTGGTATTATCTGGGACCAGCAGGTGATGGAGCAATGAGAAGCAGCCAGTGGGTGAAAGAATGTTATCTGGGTGCTGACGGCAAGATGCTGACTTCCTGCTGGGTGGACGATTACTATGTAGGTGTATCCGGTAAAATTGCAAAGAATCAGTGGGTCGGTGATTCTTATGTTGGCGCCGACGGAAAAAAAGTAAGCAGCCAGTGGGTCGGCGATTATTATGTCGGTGAAGATGGAACCTATGTAAAGAACCAGTGGGTTGGTGATTACTATGTTGGTCCTGACGGAAAATATGAGAAAAACCAGTGGGTTGGTGATTCTTATGTCGGCGAAGACGGTAAGAAAGTGAGAAATACATGGATTGGTGACCAGTATCTGGATGCTGACGGAAAATTGGACAAAACAAAACCGATACCGGTTCCGCTGGAGGGGATTAAAGTTTCAACCACAGGAACATTGCTGAAACCGGGGACGACATCAGGGATAGATCTGTATTTTTTCCCAGAAAATACCACAGATGATCGGACCGCTACATGGAAATCTTCCGATGAATCGGTTGCAACGGTTGAAGACGGAATTGTAACCGGACATAAAGCGGGATATGCAACGATAACCGTAACGGTCGGCAAGATATCGGAAAAGATAGAATATCTGGTAGTACCGGCGAATCCATCAGAATTAACGATGAAAATCGCATATTATACTTCCGATGCTTCCTGCGTGAAATTTGGAGAGTCCGCACAGGTTTCTGTGTTCTTACAGCCGGGAAACTTTGATATTACCAGCTATGCAACGATATCCGTGGATGATGAAAATATTCTCAAAACAAACAATGGAGTGGGAATGCTGTGGTCCGTCGGTATCGGAGAAACAACAGTACGGGCAGCCTATGAAGATCTGGAAGTGAGCAGTCCGGTAAAAGTAGTATCGGAAGATGGCGATCTGCAGGAACTTTCTTTCGATAAGAAAATCTTATATCTGGAAAAAAATCAGACGGGAAGTATCCGGCTGAGATCAAAACCGGCAGTGTATGCAAACAGTCAGGCTGTGAAATGGGGAAGTACAGATGAAAATGTGGTAACGTGGGATCCTGTCTATGGACTTCTTGCAAAGAAACCGGGAAGAGCGATGATCTATGCGGAGATTATGGGAAAACGGGCAGAATGTGAAGTGGTCGTAACCGGAGAAGAAGATGTGGTTGAATATTCCTACGATACAGAGTATGCCAAAACTATTTTTGACGAAGTGAACAGACTGAGGGTAGCGAATGGGGTAGAGCCTTTTGTATGGAAGGAAGAGGATGCGCTCTATGCTTCGAAAGTCCGCGCGGGCATCTATGAGAAAAACGGAGACCCCATTTACGACAATATAGAAACACGCTGCCTGGAAAATGAAAGTACGCAGGATGTGCAGATCGATTGCAGAACCGGTCTGGATCACGTGGAAGATTATCTTCTGGATGCAATGATGCAGGATTCCTCCTGTTTGATGCAGCTTATGAAACAGACGGATGAGCCACTGACCGCAGGCTGTGCCGTTGTCGTGAAAACAGTGGATGGAAGAGTGGAAAACCGTACACTGGTGTTTACGATCGGACCGTCAAAAAGTGAACTGGGACAATATACACAGCAGGAAAGAAAAGAATACTGGGCAAACTGGATGGGAATTTTACCGGAGGATGCAGACAATTATCTGTTTTAGCGAGTGAGCAGCCCGGAGGAGTTTTAAAGGAGGAAGCGAATGAAAAATAAAGCAATCAAAAAGGCCTTTGCGCTTGGGATGTCAGCATTGCTGTTTGCAGCGACCGGTGTTCCAACCACTGTACAGGCGGCAGGCTGGAAACAGAACACAACCGGCTGGTGGTGGCAGGAAGATGACGGAAGTTATCCGGTCAGCAGATGGCAGCTCATCAGGGGGAACTATTATTATTTTGACCAGAACGGGTATATGAAGACCGGCTGGATGAAATTGGGTGTGGACTGGTACTATCTTGGCGGGGCGAATGACGGAGCCAGGAAAACCGGCTGGCAGCAGGTTGGCGGAACCTGGTATTATCTGAAGGATAATGGAACGATGGCGGCAGATACCTGGATCGGAGACTGGTATGTGAACAGTTCCGGAGCGTGGACAAAAACAAGACAGCCGGCGCAGTGGATCCAGTCCGGAAACCGCTGGTGGTATCGTCATGAAGATGGCGGCTATACAAGGAATGGCTTCGAGACGATCAATAGAAAAACCTATTATTTTGATGCTGCAGGCTGGATGGTTACGGGTTGGAAACAGGTCGGTGAGGACTGGTACTACTTTAATGCGTCCGGTGCGATGGTAACAAATGTGTGGGTTGGAGATTACTATCTTGGGGAAGATGGTGTGATGCTGACGGACACCTGGATCGGTAAGTATTATGTGGATGCCAGCGGAAAATGGGTTCCGAACAAAGGAAAAGAAGACGGCGAACTGGAATCTATCCAGATGGATCAGAAGAGTGCGGCATTGTGGATCGGAGAAGAGATGACACTGGAAGTGATCTATCAGCCCGCTGATACCACCGCAGATAAAAGTGTGACCTGGAGCAGTTCCGATGAGAAAGTTGCGAAGGTTACAGATGGAAAAATCACCGGTGTCGGAGAAGGAACAGCGACGATCACAGCGAAAGTCGGGGGAAAGAAGGCAAGCTGTAAGATCGTGGTAGTACCTAAGTTTAAGATTGAAAATCTGTCATATGATGAAGAAAAGGGATATACCACCATCAATTTTGGCATAGATGCTGTAGATAATAGTGGAGAATTATTTTCTGTGATAACAGAGGACACGGAGGGGATAACAGGAGTCGAGTGGAAGCTGTCGGATGAGTCACTGGTAGAGGTAGAAACGTACAAAGAAGACTACGGTGATTATGTGGTGCTCAAAGGTCTCAAAGAAGGAAAAACGACACTCACAGCATCCTACAAAGGGAAAAGCGTTTCGATGGACATTGTCACCAAAAAGGTTGCGCAACTGGAATCAATCAATTATTCACAGGAAACATACACGAGAAAAGTGGGAGAAAAATTCAAGTTATTTCCTGATACGTATCCGGAAAATGCCTATGTAACCACAACTACACTGAATTTTACATCAAGTAATCCAAAGGTTGCAACGGTGGACGGAAATGGTATAATAAGAACGAAAAAAGAAGGATATACCACGATTACTGCCAGCTATGGACTACTGGGAGAACTCAGTACTTCATGTACACTCAAGGTAGAAGGATACTCAGACAACCAGGAACTGGAAATGATCCAGTATGAACCGGAAAAAGCAAATAATAATGATCCGATCCGTCTGGGAGTAAGAACCAAACTGAATGTTGTTGTATATCCGGTCACCTATCCACATGAGGAAAGTGATATCAAGTATACGATCACTAAGCAGAATATGTCTATGTACGAGGGAACTGCGAGAATCAAAGACGGATATATTGTAGGAACTTCGAAGGGAACCGTAGAAGTAGAAGCATCACTGGACGGATGCGACCCGATTCGGTTTAACCTTACTTTCGGGAACTGACAAAAGCTGTACCGGAAGGCACGAAGTCTCTGAAAATAGAAAAGAAACAGAAAAACGCCTCTCACGAGTCGAAATTTTCGGCTCGGGGGGCGTTTTTGCGTGGGAGAAAACAAAGAAAATTATCTGAAAATGAAAACCATAAACACGTTCTGTGCGTCTATATAGTAAAGCAACCAAAAAACTTGGTGATCGAATTTGATGTACTCTCGGAGTCTTTCTGCACTTGCTTTTGTGGCTGATTTTCCGTCAGCCGCACCCAAATTTCATCAACGTACGCACCGCGTACGCCTCAGAAATTTGGGCACAACTGACAAAAAATCATCTCACAAAATCAGGCACAGAAAGATTCCGAGAGTACATTATGATGCAAAGGAGGAAGAACATGAGGAACAAAACAATGAAAAAGGGATTGGTTATCGGGATGTCAGCGGTTTTGCTTGCATCCTCACTGGTTCCAGCCAATGTACAGGCGGCTGCCTGGAAACAGAACAAAACCGGCTGGTGGTGGCAGGAGGATAACGGAAGTTATCCGGTCAGCACATGGAAAAGTATCCGGGAGAACTGGTATTATTTTGACCAGAACGGCTATATGAAGACCGGATGGCTGAAGGAGAAAGAAAACTGGTACTATCTTGGAAGTGCCAATGATGGAGCCATGAAAACCGGCTGGCAAAAAGTGAATGGAAGCTGGTATTATCTGGATGCTTCCGGTGTGATGAAGACAGGATGGCAGGGAACGAACACAGGCTGGTACTATCTGGATCCATCCGGAGCGATGCATACGGGCTGGCTGAAAGACAACGATGCCTGGTATTACCTTGGAGGCGCCAATGACGGAGCCATGAAAGTCGGCTGGCAGCAGGTCGGTGGAACCTGGTATTATCTGAATACGGATGGAAAGATGGCAGTGGATACCTGGATCGGCAACCGGTATGTGGACGAGTCCGGAGCATGGACGAAGACGAGACAGCCGGCGCAGTGGATCCAGTCGGGAAAACGCTGGTGGTACAGACACGAGGATGGCAGCTATACGAGTAACGGCTTTGAGAAAATCGGTGGAAAAACCTATTATTTTGATGCAGAAGGCTGGATGATTATCGGTTGGAAACAGCTGGGTGAGGACTGGTATTATTTTGATGCTTCCGGTGCAATGGTGACAGGTGCATGGGTTGGAAATTATTATCTGGATGAAGATGGTGTGATGGCAACCGATACCTGGATCGGCAACTATTATGTAGATGCCAGCGGAAAATGGGTTCCGAATAAGGTAAAAGAGGAAGGCGAACTGGAGTCTATCCAGCTGGATCAGAAAAATGCAGCGCTGTGGATCGGAGAGGACATGACGCTTACGGTTATTTACAATCCGGCAGATACCACTACAGACAAAAGCGTGACATGGAGCAGTTCGGATGAAAATGTTGCAACGGTTGTGGATGGAAAAGTAACCGGCGTTGGAAAAGGAACAGCGACCATCACGGCAAAGGTTGCAGGGAGAAAGGCAACGTGTAAGGTGGAGGTAACACCGGAACTTCGGATTGTGTGTAGCGACTATGAAGAACGGGGATATTTGCCTTTTGGTACAGATGAAATAGGAAAAAATGGTGCGGTAATGTTTTTCCCGGAGAACGGTGAATTTATCGATGAATTAGTAGGGACAGAGTGGAGTATAGCGGATGAGTCGATAGCAGAAATTACAGAGGTCATACTGGACGGTAAAGCGGTAAATGTCAGAGGTTTGAAAGAAGGAACAACAACGCTTACGGCAACGTTTAAAGGAAAGAGCACTTCTATGGAGATCACAACCAAAAAAGTTGCAAAACTGGAATCGTTAAGCTTTCCGCAGGAGACATACACGAAAAAAGTCGGCGAGAAATTCACTTTACTTCCGGATCCATATCCGGCGAATGCATACCGAAGATATGGGTATTATTTTACCTCCAGTGATCCGGAAGTGGCATGGGTAGAAGGAGGAAGTGGCGTAGTAAGAACAAAAAAGGAAGGTACTACAGTTATAACGGTTAATTATGGTAGAGGTACCGGTGCAGTGGGAATAAATGCATCGTATACACTGAACGTAGAAGGTTCTTCTGATAATACGGACAATGCTGAACCGGAGCTGATTCGGTATGAACCTGAGAATGATCATGGTATTCCAGTGGGAGAAAGAGTAAAACCAAACATTGTGGTATATCCGGTAACGTGTCAGTATATGGCAAAAGATATTAAGCTGACAGTAATAGAGCGGGAGGGTCCAAGAGAAGGAAGTGCAAAGATTGAAGATGGAGAAATTATAGGAACCTCGCAGGGATGGGTAACAATAGAAGCATCTCTGGAAGGATGCGAACCGATACAATTTTGGTTGTATTTTAATGATGGCAGTTATAATTAAGGGTGAACCATAATTCATAATTAATGAAGTAACCGAAACCAATTTCACATGATACCTGAAAAAACAGAACAATAAAAAAGAAGTCCTGCCGATCCGAAAAGTTTCCGGGGCGGCAGGACTTTTTCTATGTTATCTGGTCATAAAAAGAAAAAATCAAACAAAAATTAAAACCGAAATCCCATCTGAAGTATCTATATAATGGAGCAGAAAAATCGACAAAATCTGCGAAAAGATCTCATCCATTACAGAACATGGATGGAAAGAGTGGAAAACAATTTTTACAATATAAAAAAATTGTGGTATAACAATTACGAAAGGGAGATGAAAGAGTTATGAGAAAATTCACAGGGAAAATGGTGGCGGCGCTTCTTGCAGGAACGCTTCTGTTTTCGTCAGTTCCGACGGTTTACGGAGCTGAAATGGATGAAAAGGAGGTAACAGAAGGGGTAGAAACGACTTCGGAGGTTACAGATGATGTACAGCTGTCGGAAGCAGAGGAATCTTTGGATACGGCAGAGCCTGCGCAGCAGAAAGAACAGAATCCTTCGGGTTCTGCAGAAACATTTGAGGAGTCATCGGAAGAACCGGAGGTAACGCCGGGAGATGACAGGACTCCGGGATGGAACGAAGTGGATGGTCAGAAATTTTATCTGGATAATGATTTGAAACGGGTGACCGGCTGGAAACTTCTGGATGGTTCCTGGTACTGGTTTGATGAAGAGGGGATTATGCAGACCGGTTGGATAACCGTCAATGGAAAACGGTATTACCTGAACAGCGATGGACGCATGCAGATTGGCTGGATCCAGGAAGGGGATACTTGGTATTTTGCAAATGGCAGCGGGGAGATGCAGACGGGCTGGTTACATAAAGGTGGCAGCTGGTTCTGGCTGAATGCAGACGGAACAATGCAGAAAGGCTGGGGCGTAGTCAAGGGCTTCTGGTACTATTTTGATCCGGTCAATGGCGATATGGTAACCGGCTGGATGCAGGACAAAGACAACTGGTATTATCTGACCGGAAGCGGAGCCATGCAGACGGGCTGGTTACACCATGGAAGCAACTGGTATTATCTGACTGGCAGCGGAGCCATGGCACAGGGCTGGACCAGTGTCAAAGGAACCTGGTATTATCTGACACCGGGTAATGGCGTGATGAAAACCGGCTGGCAGCATATTGGCAACAACTGGTTTTACCTGACGGGAAGCGGAGCGATGCATACCGGCTGGATGCAGGTGGGTTCCACCTGGTATTACTTTAACAGAAGCGGAGCGATGCTCAGAGGATGGAATGTAGTCGGATCTGCGTGGTACTATTTTAACGTAAACGGGGAGATGCAGACGGGCTGGAACAACATCAACGGATCCTGGTATTATCTTGGCGGCAGCAATGACGGAGCCATGAAGACCGGATGGATCAGCGACAGAGGAAGAAACTATTATCTGAATCCGGACGGTGTCTGGAAAAATATTCGGATCGGTGTGATCGGAAACAACGAGGCGGGAGCGATCACTACCGCAGTAAAATTTATAGAAATGGGTGTGGATGCAACCGTTGTAACAGGAAGTTATGATCCGTCCCAGTATGACGGCATCGTCATTCCGGGAGGCGGTGACCTGGATCCGTCCAGATATGGACAGGCAAATACGGCAAGCAGCAATATTGACAATGCGCTGGATGACAGACAGATCGATGCAGTGAAGAAATGTGCACAGGCAGGAAAACCGGTATTTGGTATCTGCAAGGGTGTGCAGCTGATCAATGTGGCTTTCGGCGGAACACTGAACCAGAATATCGGCGGTCATATGGGCGTATGGCATTCTGCCAGTGTTGTTGCAAGCGGATGGTTCTCCGGAATTTGTTCCGGTTCGGTCAGCGTTCTCAGCTACCATCATCAGTCCATCCGTGATTTGGCACCTGGTTTCCAGGTAGATATGCGTGCAGGAGACGGAACCATCGAGGCGATCTCCAACAATGCGAAACATATCTATGGTGTGCAGTTCCATCCGGAACAGATGAATAATGAGACAGGAAACCGCTGCATCCGACAGTTTGTCGTTACCTGTACAAATTAAAGCAGCGGAAAAGATATTATATCCATAAAAAGAAGAAAGAGGCAGAAGAAATTCCATCAGATGGATTTCTTCTGCCTCTTTGTATCCTGAGAGTTTTATAAGAAATTTTACTGCTCCCAGCGTCCCGAAGCCCCACAAGGAAGCACCAGTCCGGTATCGCGAACCGGAAGTCCGATCTCCTGAGAGTCCACGTGACCGTGAAATGATTTCAGTTCAGTAGCAATCATATAAGTCAGTACCGCCGGAGCCAGTCCGGTCGTGTAGGAATTTACCAGGAAGAATAACGGATCATCACTGAGCAGTTTTGCACACAGTTTGATCAGCGGATGGATCGCTTCCTCGATCTTCCAGATTTCCCCTTTTGGTCCGCGGCCGTAGGACGGCGGATCCATGATGATCGCGTCATAATGGTTGCCGCGGCGGATCTCACGCTCTACGAATTTGACACAGTCGTCCACGATCCAGCGGATCGGAGCGTCCTTGAGACCGGAGGAAACCGCATTTTCCTTTGCCCAGGTAACCATACCCTTAGAAGCGTCTACATGTGTAACGCTTGCTCCTGCTGCAGCAGCGGCAAGGGTAGCACCGCCGGTGTAGGCGAAGAGGTTCAGCACCTTGATCGGGCGTCCGGCTTTACGGATCTTGTCACCGAACCAGTCCCAGTTAGTTGCCTGTTCCGGGAAAAGACCGGTGTGTTTGAAGCTGAAAGGCTTTAAGTTGAAGGTCAGGTCTTTGTACTGAATGGTCCACTGTTCCGGAAGATTGAAGAATTCCCACTCGCCGCCGCCTTTTTTGCTGCGGTGATAATGACCGTTCATCTTTCTCCAGCCAGGATTCTTCTTCGGGGTATCCCAGATGACCTGCGGGTCCGGACGAACCAGCAGATAATCGCCCCAGCGTTCCAGTTTTTCTCCTTTGGAGGTGTCAAGCACCTGATAATCTTTCCATTGATCTGCAATCCACATGATAAAAATATCCTTTCTTTCTATATAAATGGTTCTTTTTTTCTCATACCTTCCTATAGCATACCATAAACCGGAAAGGCAATACAACAGCTATTTGAAAATGCAAGTTTTATAAAGAAAAGTTTCATAAACCACCTTAAAAAATAAAATACATCCGTATAATTTGCCGAAAATGCAAGTGTTTCTTGACATATGGTCACTTTCCCGATACAATATTTTCTAGTAGCGTTGTGTAGCGTGAAAGTGAAACGCTGCATGATGAACCATGTTGTAAACAAAAGCACAGGAGGAGACCTATGAAACCGTATAGTCAGTTAAGCAAAGAAGAATTAACCGCTCTGAAGGAAGAACTGGAGAAGCAGTTTGAGGATGTGAAAGGCAAGGGCCTGAAACTAGATATGTCCCGTGGTAAACCGTCAAAAGCTCAGCTGGATCTGAGTAACGGCATGATGGATATTCTGAACAGCCAGGTAGATCTGGTAAGTTCAGATGGAGTAGACTGCAGAAACTATGGTATTCTGGATGGTATCAGCGATGCAAGAAAGCTGCTGGCCGATATGAGCGAAGTGCCGGAGAGAAATATCCTGATCTATGGCAATTCCAGCCTGAACGTTATGTTTGATACCGTTGCTCGTGCCATGACACACGGATTTCTGGGAAGCACTCCATGGTGCAAATTAGATAAAGTAAAATTCCTCTGTCCGGTACCCGGATATGACCGTCACTTTGGTATCACCGAATTCTTTGGAATCGAGATGATCAATGTGCCGTTACTGCCGACCGGTCCGGATATGGATATGGTGGAAAAACTGGTAGCAGAAGATCCGGCAATCAAGGGTATCTGGTGTGTACCGAAATACGCAAACCCGACCGGTATTTCTTATTCCGATGAGACAGTAAGAAGATTCGCTCATCTGAAACCGGCAGCAGAAGACTTCCGTATCTTCTGGGATAATGCATATTCTATCCATCATCTGTATGATGACAAGAGAGATGTCATTCTGGAACTGTTAAATGAATGTGTCAAAGCAGGCAACCCGGATATGGTCCTGAAGTTCATCTCTACCTCAAAAGTATCCTTCCCGGGATCCGGTATTGCAGCCCTGGCAGCATCTGAAGCCAACCTGGAAGATGCGAAAAAATACATGCGTGTGCAGACCATCGGTCATGATAAACTGAACCAGCTGCGTCACGTAAGATTCTTCAAAGATATGCAGGGAATGTACGCACACATGAGAAAACATGCCGACATCCTGCGTCCGAAGTTTGAAAAAGTATGGGAAGTCCTGGACAGAGAACTGGCTGGTCTGGAGATCGGTACCTGGACAAAACCGGTAGGTGGATATTTCATTTCCTTTGACTCTATGGAAGGATGCGCGAAAGCCATCGTAGCGAAAGCAAAAGAAGCCGGTCTGGTACTGACTGGAGCAGGTGCAACCTATCCATACGGAAAAGACCCGAAAGACAGCAATATCCGTATCGCTCCGTCTTTCCCGACCGTAGAAGAACTGGAAGTTGCTGTTGAGATCTTCGTTCTGAGTGTGAAACTGGTAAGTATCGACAAACTTCTGGAAGCATAAAGATAAGACAAACGAGGCTGTTTACCGGAAAAAAATCTTCCGGTAAGCAGCCTTTTTCGAGCATTGATTTTCCGGCTTTTTTCAGAAAATGGGTTTACCCGTCATAGGTTCGGTGTTAGAATAATGTGGAACAGGCTGAACGCGAGGGGGATATGCGAAAGTCTGTGAAAGTAAATGAAGGGATAATGCGGAAGTTTTGGCAGCTTTGACACAGGGAAGAAAGAAGCGGATCATGCCGGAAAAACCGCAGGATCAAAAGAAAGTAAGGGATTATCTATGGCAAAAAAGAAAAAGAAGAATGCGAAGAAACTGGTTCTTGGCGTACTGATTGCGTATGTGGCGATCATGGCTCTGGGATATATGGGCGTTTCCTATTATTTTTCCAGCCATTTTCTGAAAGGAACCACCATCAGCGGGATGGATTCCAGCAATAAGACAGCGGATCAGGTGAAAAAGAAGATCCAGAAACAGCTTGGTCAATACAAACTGCGGATCACGGAGATCGACGGAAAGACGGAGACGATCCAGGGATCTGCGATCGATCTGACCTATGTGGATGACGGAAAGATTGATGAACTGTTAAGTTCGCAGGATCGCTGGAAATGGATCACTGCATTTTCAGCGAAAAAGACATATGAACTGGCAGTTACGACTACTTATGATGAGAAAAAACTGACCGGTGTGCTGGATGATATGAGCTGTTTTCAGCAGGAAAATATCGTGGCACCGGAGGACGCTTATCTGGAGGAACAGGACGGTGAATATGTGATCGTTCCGGAGGTGGAAGGAAATACACTGGATCGCACCAAATTGGAGAGTGCAGTCAAAGATGCGATCGAAAACGGAAAGACAGAGATCAATCTGGAAGAGCTGGGATGTTATGAGAAACCGTCTGTTTTACAGGATGATGCGGGTCTGATCGCGGAGAGAGATGCAAAAAATCAGCTGTTAAAAGTGGACATCACCTATGATTTCGGCGACCGGAGTGAGACGGTAGACGGTTCTGTGGTCAAAGACTGGCTGATCCAAGACAGTGACGGAAACTGGACGGTGGATGAGAGCAAGGCAGCTGCCTATGTGCAGCAGCTGGCTTATAAGTACGACACATTCGGTCTGACACATGAATTTACCACACATGCAGGGAATAAGATTACCTTAAAGGGCGGCGATTACGGCTGGGTCATAAAAAAGAGTGAGACAACCGCAGCCCTTGTGGAATACATAAAAGAAGGAAAGACCGGAACCGTGGAACCGGTATATCTGTATGAGGGCAAGAGCCGTGACACCAACGACATCGGCGGCACTTATGTGGAGATCAGTATTCAGGATCAGGAAATGTGGTGCTACAAAGACGGTGTGGTTGTGGTGGATACCCCTGTGGTAACCGGAAATGTATCCAAAGGATACGATACCCCGGCAGGCAGTGTCTGGGCGATCGATGCGAAAAAGCATGATGCAGTTCTGAAAGGGGAAGGCTATACACAGCCGGTGACCTACTGGATGCCATTTAACGGCAATGTGGGAATCCACGATGCGGATACCTGGCGGTCACAGTATGGCGGCGAGATCTATAAAACGAGCGGTTCTCACGGATGCGTCAACACACCGACCGCAAATGCGGAAAAGATCTTTAACACCGTAGAGATCGGAACTCCGGTTATCGTATATTAGGAAAAGGAATCAGTCAGTGACCGGAAACGGTGACTGTGAAAAATAAGTTTGGAAAGAAAGAGTAGGAGAAAAAAGATGAAGATTGTAGTATTGGCAGCTGGAACCAGCACAGAACGTGAGGTTTCTATTGTATCGGGAACAAATGTGTGTAAGGCACTTCGTTCTAAGGGACATCAGGCGATTCTTGTGGATGTATTTTTCGGTAAGGAAGGTGCAGATTCTGCCACTGCTTTTGATGGAGATTATGATGTAGATGCGGAGGCAGCGTATATCAGCAGCTTTAACGATCAGGTAAAGGATGCGGTAGCAAGCGGAAGAGAATTCTTCGGTCCGGGTGTGATCGAGCTGTGTAAGGCAGCGGATGTGGTCTTCATGGCACTTCACGGAGCCAATGGCGAAGACGGAAGAGTACAGGCGTACTTCGATCTGTGCGGCATCCCGTATACCGGAACCGGCTATCTGAGCAGTGCGATGGCGATGGACAAAGGAATCACGAAAAAAATCTTCCTGACATCCGGCGTTCCGACACCGCGCGGCGTGGAGCTGAAGAAGGGAAAAGACAGCACAAATCTTGCTGATCATAACATGGAACTTCCGGTTGTGGTTAAGACCTGTTGTGGAGGTTCCAGTGTCGGTGTGTATATCACAAAGACACCGGAAGAATACGAAGAGGCACTGCAAGGTGCATTCTCCTACGAGGATGAAGTGGTAGTAGAGGAATATATCGAGGGAAGAGAATTTTCCGTTGGTGTGGTAGACGGAAAGGCATATCCGATCATCGAGATCGCCCCGGTAGAAGGCTTCTACGATTATAAAAATAAATATTCCGCAGGTGCGACGATCGACACCTGTCCGGCGGTTCTGACCGAAGGGCAGACCAGACAGATGCAGGCATATGCAGAGGCCGGATGCAAGGCACTGGCAGTCGAGGGCTATGCAAGACTGGATTTCCTGATGAAAGAGGACGGCTCCATGTACTGCCTCGAAGCCAATACGCTGCCGGGCATGACACCAACCAGTCTGCTTCCACAGGAGGCGGCAGCACTGGGTATCGATTATGCACAGCTGTGTGAAAATCTGATTGAGATTTCCATGAGAAAATATCAGAAATAAGAATCTATTATAAAAAGAAAAAAGAGGAAATTGTAATGATGAAGAATCTTACACTGGAACATATCGCGGCTGCCTGCCACGGAACGTATTACGGACCGGAGGAGAAAAAAAGTCAGTGCATCGAAGCAGTGACAACGGACAGCCGGAAAATAGAAAAAAACTGCCTGTTTGTTCCGATTGTTGGTGCAAGAGCAGACGGCCACAAATTTATCGATCAGGTCATGGAGCAGGGAGCGCTGGCTACCTTAAGTGAACGCCCGTTAGGAGATGTGGAGTTCCCTTATATTCAGGTGGAATCTTCTCTCCAGGCGGTGAAAGATCTTGCAAAATATTATCTGGAACAGTTACAGATTCCGGTTGTCGGCATCACCGGAAGTGTGGGAAAAACCAGCACGAAAGAGATGATCGCAGCAGTTCTGGAACAGAAGTTCCGGGTATTAAAAACACTTGGAAACTTTAACAACGAACTGGGACTTCCGTTGACGGTATTTCGTCTCTGTAAAGAGGATGAGATCGCAGTTCTGGAGATGGGAATCAGTGATTTTGGAGAGATGCACCGTCTGGCTTCGATCGCACAGCCGAATACCTGTGTGATCACCAACATCGGAACCTGCCATCTGGAAAATCTGGGTGACCGTGACGGTGTGCTGAAAGCCAAAACAGAGGTTTTTGACCATCTGAAACCGGATGCAACCGTGATCCTAAACGGGGACGATGACAAACTGATCACGGTAAAAGAAGTGCAGGGAAAAGCTCCGATACACTTCGGAATGAACCCGGACTTCCCGTTATATGCCGATGAGATTGAGAGCAAAGGTCTGAAGGGAATCGCCTGTAAGATCCATACGCCAAAAGGAGCATTCTCCGTGGTTGTGCCGATCCCGGGACGCCATATGGTTTACAATGCGCTGGCAGGAACAGCCGTTGGTCTGGCGTACGGCATGGAACTTTCCGAGATCCAGAAAGGAATCGAAAGTTTACAGTCGTTAAGCGGCCGGTTCCATATTATTGAAAATGAAAATTATACAATCGTGGATGATTGCTACAACGCTAATCCGATGTCCATGAAAGCGTCTCTCGGTATCCTGAAAGATGCGATGGGAAGAAAGGTTGCCGTACTTGGCGATATGGGAGAACTCGGTGCGAATGAGAAAGAGCTGCACAGGGAAGTCGGAACTTTCGCGGGAACCTGCGGGATTGATCTTCTGATCTGTGTGGGTACTCTGGCAAAAGAGATTGCAGAGGCGGCAAAGATGAGCAGCAAAGCGGAAGGAAAAGCGCTGGGGATTGTTCATTTTGCCACACTGGAAGATCTGCTGGCTCATCTTGGAGAGCAGGTAAAACAGGGCGATACGATCCTTGTAAAGGCTTCTCATTTTATGAATTTTGGAAAAGTAGTGGAGGCATTACAGAAATAAAGAAAATGAAATATATTGAATAATAAAAAAGAACGGGTCACCGGTATTAAACCAGTGGCTCGTTCTTTTTTAATGTTTCAAGAATCTGTGCTCTTGTGTATTCACCGATATGTTTTTTGTCCTCCTTGGAGAGTTCAGACGGACGGAACGGTTTGCCGTATTCGAGTACCACGTGAGTTTTCCGGATCTTCGGGAACTGTTTTTCGAAGATGGATACGGTGTTGTTCATCGCGATCGGTACGATCAGACAGTCGGTTTTGGTTGCCAGACGGAAACTTCCCTCATGAAAGTCCAGCAGATCCAGGTCGCTCTCGTTCCGGTTTCTGGTTCCTTCCGGGAAGATACATACCGAGATACCGGATTTGATCAGGTCGATACCTGTCAGGATGGTCTTCAGACCTTTTTTGATGTCTTTCCGGTCAAGGAAGAGACAATGAAGATAGCGCATCCAGTTTGAAAGCAGCGGTATTTTCTCCATCTCTGTTTTTGCGATATAACCGGTCAGCCGCGGGCAGCGGGTGTAGGTAAGCAGGATGTCAAAAAAGCTGCGGTGGTTGCCGATATACAGGACAGCTTCGTCCTTCGGAACCAGTTCTTCACCGATCACTGTAACTTCCACACCGGTCAGCCACAGGATAAAGCGGAACACTGCCTGGATCAGACGCAGGGAGCTGATATCCTTGGTATAAGGTTTGAATTTACCGATGATCCATTCGACGATCAGAATGGGAATGGAGAGGATCAGAAAACCGATGACAGTAATACATACTAAGAGAAATCTTATCATATGTGCCTCCGTTATTAATTGTATGATGTTAGAGATTCAAGTTTAGAAACCTTCCCGTAAGCAAGCTTGCGTCAGGTTTCCGAATTTAGTCCCTAGAGCGTGTCTGAAAAATCATTTCCGCAATCTGCAAGCCCCACTTTGCGGTATATTTTACCCTCATTCGGTTGCCGTAGCCCGCTACGCCGC
>JABLTO010124119.1_pt1 | contig 26886 bp, 24 predicted proteins | sample 7160091 | NCBI WGS metagenome assembly JABLTO01 (sample SAMN14651225, study PRJNA627086) | human gut metagenome | isolation source: feces | host: Homo sapiens
CATGACCCGCGGAGTGCTCCAAACTTGGAAAGACACGGATCATCGAAGATGCAAACATCCGGCTGGTTAGAAATGCCACATTTTTTGAACCGAATTTCCAGCTGCATTTTCATCTGAAATCCCACGGTGTGATCTTCTGATAATATTACTTATCCCCCAAAAGAGTTCTATGCTTATTGCGGCAATCCTCTTCTGTCATCAGTCCTTTGATTCCACCACGAGAAGAATCCCGCTCTCAAACGAGATCTCTGCCGTATCTGCCACGATCTCGTTGCTCACGCCAAGCGAACAGAATCCACGCAGGCAGGCGTCCGTGAGGGGATATTTAAATCCCTTCAGCGTCAGATGCTCCACACATTCCGTGTAGGGAATGAGCGACACATACGTTCCGAACTGTTCCTTTCTCGCAAGCGTCATTCCCCGGTCAATCATACAGATGCGGTTATGGGCATCGTAGATCTGGATGGGAATCCCCGCCTTTAGCCCAATTCCAAGCAGTTCGATATTCCCCAGCACATGATCCAGCCGTGTCCCCGTCGCTCCCAAAAGCGTGATGCGCTCTGCTCCGCGCCGGATCGCAAGCCGGATTGCAGACTCGGTATCCGTGTCGTCCTTCTCCGGAATCAGCTTCTGGATCGCCACACCGGGCAATGTCTTAAAATAAGCAAGAGCCTCCGTTCCCACGGAATCGAAATCCCCGACAATCACATCCGGCACCCGGTGGCTGCGGTACAGATATTCCATTCCGGCATCCGCAGCGATAACGGCATCCGGCTTCTCTTCCTCAAACCATCTGTCCGCAAAAGAATCGTCGATCGTTCCGCCTGAAATTATTACAAAATGTTTCATACGCTCCCCCGCTTTTCTCCCGCCGTTCCTTAAGAATTTAAAATATCCAGAAACATCTGAGTATTTTCAGCGACATCTCCGTTAAAAACAGCGCTTCCCGCCACGATGATGTTGGCGCCGGCACTCATAATCTCCTCCACATTAGAGAGATTGACCCCGCCGTCCACCTCAATATCTGTTTTCAACCCGCGCGCATCAATCATTTTCTTAAGATCACGAACCTTCTGCAAGGTATACGGGATAAACTTCTGCCCGCCGAATCCAGGGTTCACCGTCATAATCAGCACCATATCCACTTTTTCAAGCACATATTCCACCGTCTGCAGCGGCGTAGCAGGATTTAACGCAACCCCCGCAAGAATCCCACGCTCTTTGATGGAAGCAATCGTGCGATCCAGATGCTTGCAGCTCTCTGCGTGCACGGTAATCAGATCGGCTCCGGCTCCGACAAAATCCTCAATATAGCGCCCCGGCTCCTCGATCATCAGATGCACGTCGAAGATCCGGTCCGTACAGGGACGGATGGAGCGGATTACCGGAAGCCCGAAGGAAATACTTGGCACAAACATTCCGTCCATGACATCAATATGTACATACTGTGCCCCTGCCTCGTCCAGTTCACGGATCTGCTCTCCCAGTCTTGAAAAATCTGCGGATAATATGGATGGCGACAAACAATTCATCTCTCTTACCCCCTTCTTTTTAATATTTCTTCTGTTCTTTTAATTCCTGATATAACTGCCTGTAATTCTCATAACGGAGCCGGCTGATTTTCCCGGCTTCCACCGCCTCTTTTACCCCGCAGTCCGGCTCTCCGATATGACTGCAGCCCTTAAAACGGCAGTTTGGCTCATACTCTTCAAATTCCGGATAATACCACCACAGATCTTCCTTTTCCAGCCCCGGAATATCCAGCGTGGAAAATCCCGGCGTATCCATGATGTAAGTCTGCTCTTTGATTGGAATAATCTCCGAGTGGCGGGTCGTGTGACGGCCGCGCTCAATCTTTCTGCTGATTGCCCCGGTCTCCATCTGGCGCTCCGGCTGCAGACAGTTGATGATCGATGACTTGCCCACACCCGATGGTCCTGCCACCGATGTCACCTTTCCGTCCAGTCGCTCAAGCAGCGCATCGATTCCCCGCTGCTCTCTCGCCGAGGTGTACACCACCGGATAGCCGCACTGTTCGTAGACATCCGAAAACGCATGCAGCTCCTCCCCGGTCAGAAGGTCGCACTTGTTAAAGCAGATCGTAACCGGCACTTTCTGATATTCCATCATAATCAGAAAACGGTCCAGCAGATTAAAATTCGGCTTCGGCTTTGCCGCCGCAAAAATCACAAGCGCCTGATCGATGTTGGCAACCGCCGGACGGATCAGGGCATTTTCTCTCGGAAGAATCTCCTCGATATTTCCAAGCATCTGCTCCTCGTCCAGGACGGCAATCGTCACATTATCGCCCACCAGCGGCTTGATCTTCTGGTTGCGGAAAATTCCTTTTGCCTTACATTCATAAATTCCGGATCCCGCTACGTGAACGTAGTAGAATCCGGAAATTCCTTTTACAATCTTTCCCTGCATATTCTTATCCATTATGATTCCGGTGTAAACTGGTAGGTGCTCGTGGTCTGATCGTTGATCTTGTTGCCGTTTAAATCCAGCCATGAGATCACCAGATAGCCCTCTTTTGCAAGCAGTCCCGTCTTGCTGATGGAAAAATCATCTGTGATCGCCTTATCCCACTGTCCCAGCACATTGCCGGAAGTATCATACAACGTGATTGTTGCGCCTGATACGTTGGACGTATCGCCCGGCAGATTGATCGTCGCCTTGAAGCTATAGGTCGTCGCTGTCACACTCTGGGACGGTGACGGTCCCATGCTTACCGTGATCGTGATGCTGCTGCCTTTTTCCACCTGCTTGCCCGGATCGATGCTCTGATCCATGACAATGCCCTCCGGAAGTGTATCACTGTATGCCGTCTTTACCGTTACATTGAAATCGGTAAGCAGTGCTCTCGCCTGCTCCTCGGACTTGTAGGTCGTCTTCACATCCGGGACGGTCACTGCCTCTGCGCCCTGGCTGATGACAATCGTGATCGTATCACCTGTTTTTGCCTTATCTCCTGCGGACGGTGTCTGGGAAATGACTTTTCCCTCCTCCACACTGTCATCATAAGCATATGTCTTGTTCGGCTTAAAGCCTTCCTTTTCCAGTGCGGACACTGCATCATCCTCAGAGTCTCCGGTCACATTCGGCACTGCCACACTGCCTTTTCCGTTGCTGATCACAACGCCGATCGTCGTGCCCTCTTCGACTTCCTTGCCGCTCTCCGGGTCCTGATTGGCGATCTCTCCCTCATCATAGTCGTCAGAGGATACTTCGCCCTTGTTCTCCAGCTTTAATCCCTTCTTCTCCGCCTCGGTCTGCGCATCCGCATAAGTCATGCCTCGAAAATCTGGAACGGTAACCTTATCCTCGTTCTGGCTCTCGGTCTGCGTGGTCTCTGTGCGCGACGTCTCCGTGTCAGACTGCTTCTTGGACTTGATTCCGCCGAACAGATTTACCACAATCACAATGATGATAATCACAATCACGACTGCCGCGACAATTCCCATGATCGTAATCGCTTTCTCCATCTTCGGATTCAGATCGCCGTCATCCTCGTCATCCAGCTCATCATCGTCCACATCTTCTTCGTCGTCCTCATCCTCATCGTAGCGGTTCATCTCCTCCGCTCTCGCGTGCACCGCCTGATCCGCCTTAAGATAGAGGCTGTCTGCCTCCTCCTTGATCTGCTTTAAGTCATCCTCTCCGATAATGCGTGTCTTGTCCTGATTGGTTGCAGGAACCATCACGACAAAATCCTCATTCGGGCTGACAAGCGCCTTGCGCAGATCCGTCAAAAGTGCCGTCATGGACTCATAACGGCGGTCCGGATTCTTCTGCGTACATTTTAAAATGATCTTCTCCATACTGATCGGAAGATTCGGCGCGTAGGCACTCGGCGGAACGATCTCCTCCTGCAGATGCTGGATGGCAACCGCCACAGTCGTATCCCCGTCAAACGGCACACGTCCCGTCACCATCTCATACATCACAATACCGAGGGAATAGATATCGCTCTTGCCGTCCACAAATCCGTTGCGTGCCTGCTCAGGGGAAGAATAGTGCACGGATCCCATCACATCGGAACTGATCGTGTTGCTGCTTGCTGCGCGCGCGATACCGAAATCTGTTACTTTTACTTTTCCTTCTGTGGAAATAATAATATTCTGCGGCTTAATGTCCCGGTGGATGATACCCTTGCTATGCGCCGCCTCAATACCTCTTCCCACCTGAATGGCAATGCTGACTGCCTCCTTAAAAGAAAGCTGACCCTTTTTCTCAATATATGTCTTTAACGTGATGCCTTCCACATACTCCATCACGATATAATGCATTCCTTTTTCGCTTCCGACATCGTAGATATTTACGATGTTCGGATGCTCTAATCCCGCAGCAGACTGTGCCTCAGTGCGGAACTTTGTCACAAAATTCAGATCCTCCGAAAACTCCGGCTTTAAAACCTTGATTGCCACAAAACGTCCGAGCGTCAGATCTTTTGCCTTATATACGTCAGACATTCCGCCGGCACCAATTTTCCCTATGATTTCATAACGGTCCGCTATATACATTCCCTCTGTTAACATATTAAACCTCCAACCTGATTTACAAAGAACTTCATTCTCTATCTAGTCTCATCTGAAAACGGCTCAATCAAAACCACCGTTATATTATCCTTACCGCCATTCTCGTTCGCGGCGTCGATCAGTCGTTGTGTTTTCTCCACAATATCACGCTGTCCCAGCACGATCCGCTTGATATCCGTATCATCGACCATATTGGTCAGACCGTCCGAACACAACAGAACCGTATCTCCCGGCACAAGCACCGTCTCGAAGAAATCCGCCGACACCTCCGGAAGCACGCCGATCGCTCTCGTAATAATATTTTTATCCGGGTGCACTTTTGCATCCTCTTTGTCCATCTCTCCCAGCCGAACCATCTCTTCTACCAGAGAGTGATCTCTTGTAATCTGTGTGATACGTTCCTGGTTGATCACATACAACCGGCTGTCGCCGACATTCGCCGTGTAGAGCTTATCGCCAACCACGACTGCCGCAACAATCGTCGTGCCCATGCCCGCTTTGCTCGCATCCGCGTTCGCCTCCGCAAGCAAATGTTCATTTGCATATCTGACTGCCTCACCGAGCACGGTCACCGGCTCGCTCTCCTCGGATTCTGTTACGTATTCCACAATCTTTTCAACTGTGAAGCGCGAAGCATAATCTCCAGCCGCATGGCCTCCCATACCGTCTGCTACCAGAAATAAATCCGGAAGCCTGCCCACGGAGGTCTCTGATGTGTACATATAATCCTGGTTCGTCTCACGCCGCTGTCCCACATGCGTCATGGAAAACGTCTTCATTCTATTCCTCCATTATTAGAATAGCAGTACCTGCCTGCCATTTATCCAATTACCAATGTTAGCATACAACGCGAAAAAGGGCAAGACTTACTGCTCCTGCCCGACATGCCCCGTCTCCTGCCCGGTATGCTCCATTTCCTGCTCTTTGTGCATATGCTTGCGTCTCAGCTGCCCGCATGCACCGTCAATATCCCTGCCCATCTCCCGGCGCACGGTCACGGTGAGCCCGTTTCTCTCCAGCTTTTTCTGGAATGCATGCACTGCACCGTCATCCGGCTGTCTATAGCTGCGTTCCTTGATCGGATTGACCGGAATCAGATTGATATGGCAGTTGATCCCGCGCACAAGCTCTGCCAGTTCTGCAGCATCCTCCGCCGTGTCATTTACACCCGCCACCAGACTGTACTCAAACGTGATGCGCCGGCCGGTCTGTTCAAAATAATAACGGCAGGCATCCACCGCTTCCTTAATGTCATATTTGTTCGACACAGGCATCAGCTGCAGGCGCTTTTCCTGATTGGATGCATGAAGTGAGAGCGCCAGCGTGATCTGCAGCTTTTTGTCCGCAAGTTCCCGCATGCGCGGAACGATCCCGCAGGTGGAGACCGTCAGGTTCCGCTGGCTGATATTGAGTCCGTTTTCATCGCTCAGCAGTTCGATGAATTTTAACAGGTTGTCATAATTATCCAAAGGCTCGCCGGTTCCCATCACCACAACATTGGAGATCCGCTCGCCGATGTCCGTTCCGATCTGATAGATCTGATCGAGCATCTCGGACGGCCGCAGACCGCGCACCAGACCATCCAGCGTGGAGGCGCAGAAACGGCAGCCCATCCGGCAGCCGACCTGTGAGGAAATACAGACGGAGTTCCCGTGCTTATAACGCATTAAGACACTCTCGATGACATTGCCGTCGTCCAGAAGAAACAGGTACTTTCTGGTACCGTCAATCTTCGAGATCTGCACATCCGCCTTTTTTAAGCTGGTCAGCGTACAGTTCTGATTCAATTTTTCAATGAGAGCCGCAGAAATATTGGTCATCTCCGAAAAGGATGCCACATGCTTCCTGTGCATCCACTCGTAAATCTGTTTTGCCCGGAACTTTTTTTCTCCGAGCGACTCGACAAATGCGGTCAGTTCTTCCAGATTCAACGATTTAATGTCTGTCTTTTCCATTCCTTATCCGTTGTCCTGCTTTCGCTTAAATTTTGCTATAAAAAATCCGTCCCCAAGATGTTCTTCCGGGAACATCTGCCGCATCACATCGAGGGTGAACTCCGGGTGCGTCTGCTCAAACCATCTGGCATTCTCCTCGTTCTCCGCCGCATGAATCGTGCAGGTGGAATAAATCAGTGTCCCGCCCGGCTTCACATATTCACACACCACAGACAGCATCTGCCTCTGCAGCGCCACAAGCGATTCCTCCCCTTCCGGGTTCATGCGGTACTTGATATCGGTCTTTCTGCGCAGCACCCCGAGTCCCGAGCAGGGAAGATCCGCAATCAGCACATCCGCCGTGCGAACCGATGCCTCGTCCAAAACAGTCGCATCCTGACACTTCGCCGTGATATTCGTAAGCCGGCATCTTTTTATATTCTCATCGATCAGCGCCACTTTCTGTTCGCTGACGTCCCGCGCCTCCACATGACCGGTACCTCTTAACTTTTCCGCAAGATGAATGCTCTTGCCGCCCGGCGCCGCACACACGTCAATGCAGCAATCGCCCTCCTTGGGCGCTGCATATTCTGCCACCATCATGGAGCTGATGTCCTGCACATAGAACAGTCCTTCCTGAAAACTGGAAAGACCGTTTAAATGATCAAACCCAAAGATCGTAAATGCATACGAAAGTCCGGGATATTTTTCCGTATCCAGAGGAACCGCAGTAACGCCCTCCTCCTTAAAACGCTCTGCGAGCACCTCCGGCGTGATCCGTTCCAGATTCGTGCGGACGGTGATCGGCGCTTCCAAAAGGGACGCTGCAAGAATCTCTTTTGTGCGTTCCTTCCCGTAGTCGCCGATCCACTGTGCAACGATCCATTCCGGCATCGAGTAGCGCACCGACCAGGCTTTTACGGCATCAACGCTCTCCTTTGGATATGTAAGCTGATCCAGGCCGCGCGAAACACTGCGCAGCACCCCGTTCACGAAACCGGACAGTTGTCCGAAGCCCTTTTTCTTCGCAAGCTTTACCGCCTCGTTGCAGGCGGCGGATGCCGGTACACTGTCCATATATTTCAGCTGGTATACGCCCATCCTAAGAATGGCGCGGATCACCGGCTTCATTTTTCTGACCTTTACTTTTGAAAACTGATCCAGAATATAATCCAGCTCGATCTGGCGCTGAATGGTGCCCTCCGCCACTCTCGTTAAAAAGGCACGCTCTCTTTTGTCCAGATACTGGTACTTCTCCAGCACCGAACGGATCACCAGATGGCTGTACTGTCCCCTCTCCGTCACTTCTAAAAGGATCTCAAGAATCAGTTCCCGCGTATTCACGGAATCAGTCGTCACGTCTTCTTCCTCCAAATAATAACACCAGACGAAGCAGCTGCAGAATCGATGCCGCCGCACTCGCCACGTAAGTAAGTGCCGCCGCCTTCAACACTTTTCGCGTATAAGGCAGCTCACTGTCGCTTAAGATTCCCTGCTCTCCTAAAATGCGCAGCGCGCGGTGCGATGCATTGAACTCCACCGGAAGCGTCACAAGCTGAAACAGAACAGCGAACGAAAAACAAAGAATTCCAAGGTCGATTAAAAATGTCCCTGTATTGCTGGTAAAAAATAATCCGATTAAAATTAACGGCCATGCCAGCGTAGAACCGAGATTTGCCACCGGCACGATCGCCGAGCGGAGCGTGAGCGGCACATATCCCTGCTGGTGCTGAATGGCATGTCCGCACTCATGCGCCGCCACACCGACAGCCGCCATCGACGTGCTTCCATACACAGAATCCGACAGATTCAGCGTCTTGTTCGACGGATTGTAGTGATCGGTCAGATTGCCCGATACATGCTGCACCGACACGTCGTAGATTCCTGCCGAGTGCAGAATCCGTTCCGCCGCCTGTGCTCCGGTCATGCCGGACATGCTGCGGTAGGAAGCATACTTGTTGTATGTCGACTTCACCCTCGCAGATGCAACCAGACAGATGACTGCTCCGATGAGCACGAGTATATACGTCGGATCAAATCCCCAGTAATAGTATGAATATGGCATAGTAATCACCCTTTCTTAAAATATGTGCCCTCTTCGATCTCATATCCGTTCAGAAATGCCTCCACCGGCATACGCTTCTTGCCCTCAAGCTGAAGTTCACTGATGGCAAGCATTCCCTTTCCGGTCTGCACCAGAATATGATCTTTTTCCACTTTCACAATGCAGCCCGGCTCCGCCCCGGACTCCTCAGAAACGACCTTCGCCTTCCAGATCTTTAACATCTTATCGCCCAGTCTGGTATAGGCACTCGGCCACGGATCCAGTCCGCGGATCAGGCACTCAATCTCTTTTGCGCCCTGTTTCCAGTCAATGCTTCCCATTTCTTTGTAAATCTTGGCGGTATGCGTTGCCTGGGAGTTGTCCTGCGGCGTGTAGGTTGCCGTTCCCGCATCGATCGCCTCCATCGTGCGCACGCACAGCTTCGCGCCGACCTCGGACAGCCGGTCGAACAGACTGCCGCCCGTCTCATCCGCACGGATCTTCACTTCTTCCTTTAAGATCATATCTCCAGTATCAAGTCCCTCGTCCATGCGCATCGTCGTCACTCCGGTGACGGCGTCGCCGTTTATGACCGCCCACTGAATCGGTGCGGCACCGCGGTACTTCGGAAGCAGCGACGCGTGCACATTCACACACCCGTAGCGCGGCATATCCAGAATCGCTCTCGGTATAATCTGCCCAAAAGCCTCCACAATTATGATATCTGGATGATATGTCCGCAGACGCTCGATACACTCGCTGTCTCTGACTTTCTGCGGCTGATATACTTCAATGCCGTGCTCGAGCGCACATGCCTTGACCGGTGTATAGCGGAGCGCCTTGCTTCTTCCCACTGCCTTATCCGGCTGGGAGACAACCAGCACCACCTCATGTCCCGCTTTTATGATTTCTTCCAACGTTCCCACCGCGAAATCCGGTGTTCCCATGAATATGACTCTCATCACTGACCTCCATTTTCACAGATCATCCCTGCTTTATTCTTCCTCATCACTCTCATAGGTGACTTCGTGAAGCGGACCTTCCACCTTCTCGGTGTACATGTGTCCGTCCAGATGATCCAGCTCATGACAGATGGCACGCGCCATCAGCTCTGTCCCCTCAATCTCATACTCTTCCATATCCAGATCAAACGCCCGCGCTTTCACGTAGTTCGGTCTGGTCACGGTGCCTGCCTTGCCCGGAAGGCTCAGACAGCCCTCGTCGCCGGTCTGCTCGCCGGAAGTCTCTAAGATCACCGGGTTGATCATCACAACCGGTCCCTCGCCGATGTCGATGACGACGATGCGCTTTAACACACCGACCTGCGGACCTGCAAGTCCCACGCCGTTCGCCTCGTACATCGTATCAAGCATATCCTCTGCCAGTTCTCTGATCTTCGGTGTAATCTCTGTAATCTCTCTGCATTTTTTGGTCAATACAGGATCTCCCTGTATTCTGATTGTCCTAAGTGCCATCTTTCCTCCATTCTGCCTAAAAGCCGTTCACCGGATTGAAATCAAACATCACGGTCACATTCTTATAGTACCGGCTCTCTCTGGCATACACTTCTGTCCTATTTTTTATCTTTACCAGCGTGTCATAATTTTCTGCCTTGAGATAAATTATTTTTTTATAAATATCATTCACTTTTGCGATCGCCGCGTCGACGGGTCCCACGAGATAGACCTTCTCTTTCGTATTCTTCCCTGTATACGCATCCGCTGCCGCCGCAAGCTCTGCCGCCATGGCATCCGCCGCCTCCTCGCTCTTAGAGGCGCACAAGATCACAAGCATGTTCCAGACCGGCGGGTAAAGCATGATCTTGCGGTACGCAATCTCCTGCTCGTAAAACGCATCGTAGTCCTGCGCCTTCGCCGTCTCTATGCTGTAATGCTCCGGGTCATACGTCTGGATGACGACCTCGCCCAGCTTATTCCCGCGGCCGGCTCTTCCTGCCGCCTGTGTCAGAAGCTGGAATGTCCGCTCCGCCGCGCGGTAGTCCCCGACATGCAGCGAGAGATCTGCTGCAAGAACGCCAACCAGCGTCACATCCGGGAAATCATGCCCCTTTACGATCATCTGCGTACCGATCAGGATATCCGCCTCGTGATTGGCAAATGCCGATAAAATCTGCTCGTAGTCTTCCTTGCCCCGCGTGGTATCCATATCCATGCGCAGCACGCGCGCTTCCGGAAATCGTTTTCTGACAACCATCTCGATCTTCTCAGTTCCAGCCTTAAACCCGCTGATGTACTTCGATCCGCACGCCGGACATTGTACCGGCACCGGCTCCGTATACCCGCAGTAATGGCAGACCATCCGCCCGTTCGCATGCTGGCTCAGCGATACATCGCAATGCGGACATTTTATCACATGTCCGCAGGCTCTGCAAGAGACAAAGCCCGCCACACCCCTGCGGTTGATAAAGAGCATGGTCTGTTCTCCCGCCCGCAGGCGCTGCTCCATCAGCCCGTCTAACCTGCGGCTTAGGATGGAGCGGTTGCCCTCTCTTAATTCCTGCCGCAGATCCACCACCCCACATGCCGGAAGCGGTCTTTCCTTCACGCGCTTTGTGAGCGTAAGCAGCCGGTATTCCCCACGCTTTGCACGGTAGTAGCTGTCCACCGACGGCGTTGCCGATCCCAGCACGACGCTCGCGCCAAGCATGGCAGCCCGCGCGATGGCGGTCTCCCTCGCATGGTAGCGCGGAACCGTCTCACTCTTATAGGAAGTCTCATGCTCCTCATCAATGATGATAAGCCCCAGATTGGCAAACGGTGTAAACAGCGCCGACCTCGGACCAATCATCACGTCGATCTCCCCGTTCTTTGCGCGGAGAAACTGATCGTAGCGCTCCCCCGGCGACATTCTGGAATTTAATATGGATACCCGGTCGCCGAACCGGTTGTAGAACCGCAGCACCGTCTGATATGTCAGCGCGATCTCCGGAATCAGAACGATGGCCTGCCGCCCCACCTTCTGCATCTTCGCGATCAGCTCCATATAAACTTCGGTCTTGCCGCTGCCCGTCACGCCCTTTATCAGATATGTCCGCCGGATTCCCTTCTCATAATCCGACCAGACCGCGTCCACCGCTTCCTGCTGCTCTTCATTTAAGGTGAGCCCGTATCCCCTGCTGGTCAGATGGGACACCGGATTGCGGTACTGCGTTTCCCGGATTACTTTGACGACGCCGGATTCCTCCATCGCCCGGATCACACTTCCCGACACCCCAAGCTTGTGTGTGACAAGATCCCAGTCCAGCTCCTCCTCTTCCAGCAGCGCACGAAGCAGCTTGGCGCGGGCGGTGCTGTGGCGTCTCTCATACGCTCCCAGCTGGTTCTTCGCCTCCACCGGATGAAGCGCAAGCCGCACCCTTTTATGTTCCACAGCTTTTTTCTTCTCCTTGATCGGAAGTACCATCTTTAGCGCCTGGTTCATCGTGCCGCCGTAATGTTCCCGCATCCAGCCCGCAAGCGCGATCAGATGGGACTCGATCGGCACACTGTCCGTCACGATCCCCGCAATATTTTTCAGCTTATCCTCGTCATACTCCGCCTCATCGGAAAGCTCGACCACATAGCCGGTGATCCTGCGTCTGCCAAACGGAATATAGACCTGCATTCCGACTGCGATCCGCTGTGTGAGATACGGCGGAATGCGGTACTCAAATGTCTTATCCAGTTTTTCCTGTGAAATATCCACAATCACCTTCGCATATTCCGCCATCTGTCCACCTCGTTTCTGTCTGTATTCTCCCCCATGTCAGGGCTTCGTCTCGCGTCCTCCACCAGCTCGTATTCACTGAGCGGATAGCGCACGCCGCGAATCTCCTGATATGCCTCGTGCCCTTTTCCCGCAAGCACAAGCATGTCATTCTCCATGGCTTGCGCCATGGCATACCGCACGGCTTCCCTCCGGTCCGCAATGCGCACATACTGTCCACCAGTTCCCCGGATCCCGTCCTCAATGTCGTCCAGAATCTCCTCCGGATCTTCCCAGCGCGGGTTGTCGGAAGTCAGTATCGTAAGATCCGCCAGATGTCCCGCCGTCTCTCCCATCTTCGACCGCCTGAGCTTCGACCGGTTGCCGCCGCACCCGAACAGTACAATAAGACGCCGCGGCTTAAACCCGCGCAGCATTTCCAGAAGATTTTTTAAGCTCATCTCATTGTGTGCATAGTCAATCAGAATGACATAATCTTCGGACCGCTTCACATTCTCGCATCTTCCGGGGACTTTTGCGCTGCGGAGTGCAAGGCAGATATCGCTCTCCGCGGCTCCTAGGTGTCCTGCCGCCTTTATGGCCGCCAGTGCATTGTAGACGTTAAACGTTCCGGGGAGCTGCATTCTCACCGGATACACCGCCGTCTTCCCGCGCACCAGAAAGCTTCCCCAAAGTTCTCCCGACTGCATAAAAAAGCGGATATTCTCCGCCGTCACATCCGCCGGATGCCGCAGGGAAAACGTCTCCACGCTGCAGGTATGTCCCTGTAGTATGCGCTCTGTGTGCGGATCATCCCGATTGACAATCCCGATCCGGCACTGGCGCATCAGGCGGCTCTTGCAGAACAGATATTCCGCAAACGAAGCATGCTCGCCCTCCCCAATATGATCCGGCTCGATGTTTAAAAACATGCCGATGTCAAAAAATATCCCCTCCACCCGCTGCATCTTCAGCCCCTGGGAAGAGACCTCCATCACGCAGGTATCACAGCCGTTGTCCACCATCTGTGCAAGATACTTCTGTATCTCGTAGGCTTCCGGCGTCGTATGTACCGCCGGAAGAACGCCGTCTCCGGTATCGATTGCGATCGTTCCGATCATTCCAGTCTTATGCCCGCTCTCACGAAGAATGGCAGAAAGCAGATATGCCGTCGTTGTCTTCCCCTTCGTTCCCGTGATTCCAACCATACGAAGCTTTGCCGCCGGATAATCAAAAAAAGCTGCCGCAATCTCTGCGAGCGCATGTCTGGTATCCGCCGCAATCACAACGGAGACCTGCCACCGGTCTATGACCTCCGAGATCCGCACACCAAACTGTTCCGTGTACAAAAGCGCATCATTGTCCAGCGGAACCACATTCTCCGCCGCAACCACAACTGCTGCCGCCCCGGCTTCCAGCGCTCCCTGCAGATAGTCATGCCCGTCGGCATGCAGCCCTTTTAGGCAAACAAATAGGGAGCCTTCCCTGACATTCCCGGAATGGTAACAGATGTCTGTTATCTCACGGCTCTGGCTTCCCTGCACATGTTCATATGTAAGATGTTTCAATAATTGATTCAGCCGCATGTCATCCTCTGCCGAATTCGCTTTTTTCATTATATGCCAGATCTTATGGTTTTACAAGTTATCCCGATTTATTTCATTTTAATTTCAGAAAATGTACATATTTTGTCTGGAACCGGAAATACTGAAACACAAACGAAAACCGGAGGAATCTCTCATATGCGCGGACGTAATTTTCTCATCTGCGGACTGACCGGCTGGTGCATGGAAATTCTGTTCACCTCCGCAGGCTCCCTCGCAAGACACGACGGCCGTCTGATCGGTCAGACCTCCCTGTGGATGTTCCCCATCTACGGTATGGCTGCCTGTATCGGTCCGGTCTATGCAAAAATCAAAAAGCTGCCGGCACTTCTGCGCGGCAGCATCTATACAGTGGGTATTTTTTCATTCGAGTACTTAAGCGGGTCTCTCTTAAGGCGGCATCATTTCTGCCCATGGGACTACAGCAGCGCCAGGGCAAATGTCAACGGGCTGATCCGGCTGGATTATGCCCCGTTTTGGCTTGGCGCAGGTCTGCTCTTTGAGCGCATTCTCGTGCACGCAAACCGGCTCACATAGCCAGACCGCGCATGGCGCTCTTTCCCGGCACGCATTCCTGCGCCCTGTGAAAGCAGCGGCTTTTCCTACAGATCCACATCGTCTGCAAGGCTTGCACCGATGTCCTGCATGTTTAACGTGCGTCTCTTGATGCGCGCCGCCTCGGATGCCTTCAGAAGATAATTCTTAATCTCCTTTGCATGCTTGATATGACTCAGGCGAAGTTCCTTGTCTGTCACGTCTCCGGTGTAGCAGATGATCGTTCCCAGCCCGAAAATCCGCTCCGGCAGTGTGGCTGTCAGCTTGACATCCTGCACTTTGTACATGTAGCAGTCATTCTCTTCCACCTTGATCAATCCCTCATCGACGGTAATCATATCCTGACTGATCGTATATTTTGTAAATGTCCATGGAAGTCCGAAGAAAAGTAACCGTTTGCGCTCCTGATACTTTACCTCCTCCGCTTCTCCCTGACTAAAATTTGTCTCTTCTGCCATGTCTGTTCTTCCTTTCCTTGTATGTTCCGCCCCAGGCGAAACTTTTTGCATTCTTTTCTGCGTACCTGTAGTTTACTTCATTTTTCTTTTTCGCGCAACCAAATATCAGAAAATGGCTTCCATCTTTTGAAATATCATGCCAAACAGCCCGTCTTTTCCCGATTCGTGCGTAAATATTTTTCCCCTTGAATTCACAGAATGATTATTATATGATAGAAAAAATGCCTGGAGACAGACAGATTTGTTCTGCCGTTTCCGGTCAATACAAGGAGGATTTTATGCGTCATTTAATGAGCCCATTGGACTTCTCCGTCGATGAGTTGGACAAGCTTTTGGATCTTGCCAACGATATCGAGAAGTACCCACAGAAGTATGCCCATGCATGCGAAGGGAAAAAGCTGGCAACCTGTTTTTATGAGCCAAGCACCCGTACCAGATTAAGTTTTGAAGCTGCCATGTTAAATCTCGGCGGTTCTGTTTTAGGTTTCGCCAGTGCCGATTCCAGCTCGGCAGCCAAAGGTGAAAGCGTTTCCGATACCATTCGTATTATTTCCTGCTATGCAGATATCTGTGCTATGCGTCATCCAAAGGAAGGTGCACCTCTTGTTGCCTCCCAGAAATCCCGAATTCCCGTTATCAATGCCGGCGACGGCGGTCATCAGCATCCCACCCAGACTCTTACCGATCTGTTAACCATCCGTTCTTTAAAAGGACGCCTTGGCAATCTCACGATCGGACTCTGCGGCGACTTAAAATTCGGGCGCACCGTACATTCGCTTATCTCTGCACTGATCCGCTATCCGGGCATCCGTTTCGTGCTGATCTCCCCGGAAGAGCTTAGAATTCCAAGCTACATCCGTGAGGACGTCCTTGCAGCGAACAATATCCCATTTACCGAGGTGGAGCGTCTGGAAGACGCCATGCCGGATCTGGATGTTTTATACATGACCCGTGTACAGAAGGAACGCTTCTTCAACGAGGAAGACTACGTCCGCTTAAAGAATTTCTACATTCTGACCAAAGCGAAGATGGATCTCGCCAAGGATGATATGCTGGTGCTTCATCCGCTTCCGAGAGTCAACGAGATCTCCGTTGAGGTCGACGATGACCCGAGAGCTGCCTACTTCAGGCAGGCACAGTACGGCGTCTATGTCCGCATGGCGCTGATCCTAACACTCTTAGACATCAGGGTCGATTAAATAAAATCGGCAGAAAGGACAGATACATGTTAAATATCAGTGGAATCCACGAGGGTTTTGTATTAGACCATATCAAAGCCGGTATGAGCCTGCAGATCTACCACGACCTGAAGCTCGACGAGCTCGACTGCACGGTTGCCATCATCAAAAACGCGAAGAGCAGCAAAATGGGCAAGAAGGATATCTTGAAGGTGGAATGCCCGGTCGAAGCGCTGGATCTCGACATCCTCGGCTTCATCGATCACAATATCACAGTCAACGTCATCAAGGACGACAAGATCTATGAGAAAAAGGAGCTGCATCTTCCAAAGCAGGTCAAGAATGTCATCACCTGCAGGAATCCGCGCTGTATCACTTCCATCGAGCAGGAGCTTGACCAGATCTTCCTCCTGACCGATGAAGAAAAGGAAGTCTACCGCTGCAAATACTGCGAAGAAAAATACCGGAATCCCAACCGCAGATAAACCGGCTGTGCCTTTTTAAGTGATAAGCAGTACTATTAGAAACAGATGCCTGAAAGTTCCAGATAACCATACGGCGGCAAATTTTGACCGCAAAATCCGGTATTTCTAACCAAGCGAAGGCTGGCATTCATGATGATCCGTGTCTTTCCAAGTTTGGAGCACTCCTCGGACGGTGTCCGCAAATCATGAGACAATTTTAGGAGCTTTCGTGCGGCGCTTTGCACGCTTCCGAGTAAAACCTAATCGCGCGGACTGATGTCTGAGGAGATTTCTGCCATGTTTTTAATAGCAGAAGTCTCCGAGTTTCAGTCCGCGCGATTTTATAATGTTTATGAAGGAGCGCGCATTAGCGCCGCTAGAAAGTCCGCTCATTGTCTCTGATTTGTCGGACACCCTCCGGGAGAGTCCAAACGTGGAAGAGACACGGAATGAAATACCAGCCGCGGCATGGAAGAAATACTTGAATTTTGCTTCAAAAAATTTGCCGCCGTATGGTTATTCCGGAACTTTCTGTTCTCAGTTCTTCCTGCAATACTGCTTATCCCTTCCAAAGGCACTGACCGATTACAGCAGTTCCTTTAAGATCTGGTTCACCAGTGCAGGATTTGCCTTTCCCTTCATCGCTTTCATCGTCTGTCCGACCAGAAAGCCGATCGCTTTTTCTTTTCCGTTGTGGTAATCTTCCACCGACTGCGGATTCTCCGCAATGACTTTCGCCACCGTCTCTCGGAGTGCTCCCTCATCATTGACTGTCAAAAGCCCCTTTTCCTTCACATAAGCTTCCGGATCGATGTCCTCTTTAAAGACTTTCTCAAAGACTTCCTTTGCCACGGTGTTGGTGACGGAACCTGCATCCGCAAGATCCACCAGCTTTGCAAGATGTTCCGGTGAAAAGCGGATCTCATCCGGGTCCATCTCATTTTCTTTTAACAGGCGGATCGTCTCCGTCATGATCCAGTTGGAGACTTTTTTCGGTTTTCCGCAAATCGCGGCCGCTGCCTCAAACAGATCTGCAAACGATTTGTCTCCGGTCAGGATCTCCGCGTCGTATTTCGGCAGACCGAACTCCTCCTGATAGCGGTTCAGCTTCTCATCCCTCATCTCCGGCTGGCGTGCCTTCACGCGCTCGATCCACTCGTCACTGATGACCACCGGCACCAGATCCGGCTCCGGGAAGTAACGGTAGTCCTGTGCGTCCTCCTTGGATCGCATCGCGTGGGAAGATTCCTTGTTGTCATCCCAGCGGCGGGTCTCCTGGACGACCTTTTTCCCCTCCTCTATCAGTTCGATCTGACGGGCGCGCTCACCCTCGATAGCTCTCGCAATCGCCTTGAAGGAGTTCAGGTTCTTCATTTCGGTACGTGTTCCGAACTCAGCGGCTCCCGCCTCCCTGACTGACAGGTTGACGTCGGCACGCATGGAACCTTCGTTTAATTTGCAGTCCGATGCGCCGAGATACTGGATGATCAGCCTCAATTTTTCCAGATAGGCAATGACCTCCTCCGCAGAGCGCATATCCGGTTCCGACACGATCTCGATCAGCGGAACGCCGGAACGGTTGTAATCCACGATGGACACGTCCTCCCACTCGTCGTGCACCAGTTTTCCCGCATCTTCCTCCATATGGATCTCGTGAATGCCGATCGTCTTTTTGCCGGCAGCCGTCTCGATCTCCACGCCGCCGTTGCGGCAGATCGGCAGATACAGCTGGGAAATCTGATAGTTCTGCGGATTATCCGGGTAAAAATAGTTCTTGCGGTCAAATTTACAATACTGGGTGATCGTGCAATTCGTCGCAAGTCCGACTGCCATCGCATATTCCACCACCTGCTTGTTCAATACCGGAAGGGATCCCGGCATGCCGGTGCACACCGGGCAGGTGTGGCTGTTGGGCGCTCCGCCAAAGGCTGTCGAGCAGCCGCAGAAAATTTTTGTCTTTGTCGCTAATTCTACATGGACTTCCAGTCCGATTACGGTTTCGTATGTTTTGCTCATCTATCTCATCCTCCCACTGTCATCGTGCCAACGGACTGTGTTCGTAGCTTCTGGTCTGCTCGTAAGTGTATGCCGCGCGGATGATTTTTTTCTCCGCGAAGCAATCGCCGATGAGCTGTAAACCGATCGGGAGTCCGCTCTGATCCGTTCCGCATGGAAGCGTAATTCCCGGAAGTCCCGCAAGGTTCACGGAAATCGTATAGATGTCGCCCAGATACATTTTCAGCGGATCACTCAAGGACGCACCGAGCTTCGGTGCCGTCGTCGGTGCCGCCGGTCCCAGGATCACGTCATATTTTTCAAATGCCTTGTCAAACGCCTGCTTGATCAACGCCTTCGTGCGGAGTGCCTTTAAGTAGTAGGCGTCGTAGTAACCGCTGCTCAGCACAAAGGAACCCAGCATGATACGGCGCTTCGCTTCCGCGCCAAATCCTTCGGAGCGGGTCTTTTTATACATATTGTGAAGCCCGTCATACTGCTCTGTGCGGTATCCGTATTTGACACCGTCAAAACGTGCCAGGTTGGAGCTCGCCTCCGCGCAGGCGATGACATAGTAAGCCGGAATCGCATACTCGACCAGACTTAAATCAAACTCCTCCACGATCGCGCCTTTCTCCTCCAGCTTCTTTGCCGCACCAAGAACCGCCACCTTTACCTCCGGGTCCAGTCCGTCGCCGAAATAGTCTCTCGGGATACCAATCTTCATCCCCCGCACATCGTCTACAAGCGCCGATGTAAAATCATAATCCTCGCGCTGCACCGATGTGGAATCTTTGACGTCATGTGATGCGATCGCCTCCAAGATTGTCGCACAGTCGGTCACATCCTTGGCGATCGGTCCGATCTGATCCAGGGAGGAGCCGTAGGCAATCAGTCCGTACCGGGATACCGTTCCGTAAGTCGGCTTGATGCCGGTCACGCCGCAGAAGGAGCTCGGCTGACGGATCGAGCCACCGGTGTCGGAACCGAGCGCATAGCTGCACTCTTCCGCTGCAACCGCCGCGCAGGAACCGCCCGACGAACCGCCCGGCACATGCCCGGTGTTCCACGGATTTTTTGTCACACCGTACGCCGAGGTCTCGGTCGTGCTTCCCATGGCGAACTCATCCATGTTCGTCTTGCCGAGGATGACCGCTCCCGCCTTTTCCAGATTCAGGACCGCCTCCGCTGTGTACGTCGGGACAAAATTGTATAAAATTTTGGAAGAACAGGTCGTAAGCAATCCCTTCGTGCACATGTTATCCTTGATCGCTACCGGCACACCCGCAAGCGGTCCGGTCAGTTCTCCCGCATCAATCTTCGCCTGCACTTCCTTTGCACGCTTTAAGGCGCCCTCTCTGTCCACCGTCACAAAGCTGTGCACCTCTGCCTCACGCTTCTCAATCGCATCTAACGCCGCCGTCACTGCCTCCTCGACGGTCACTTCTTTTTCTTTTATCTTTCTGCCGAGTTCCACGGCAGTCAAACTCATCAAACTCATCTGTTTTCCTCACTTTCCCTCTTTCATGTGCATGCACGCTCTCCCATGCCCTGCCCTATGAAATCGTCTTCGGAACCTTAAAACCGCCGTCTTTTTTCACCGGAGCGTTCGCAAGTGTGTCCGCACTTCCGTCGCCGTTTGTCACCACGTCCTCCCGGAATACATTATTCACCGGGAATACATGCGACATCGGTTCCACGCCCTCCGTGTCAAGTTCGTTGAGTTTATCAATGTAATCGAGCATCTCGCCCATATCCTTTTTCGCCTGCTCTTTTTCTTCTTCACTTAACTCCAGCTTCGCAAGGATTCCGACATACTCGATCGTCTCATCAGAAATCACGTTCTTCGGTGTGTGTCCGGTCTGTTCTCCCTGCTGTTTTCCCTCTGTCTGCGCACTATCTACTGCTTTTTGTGCCGCACCCTCTGTCTGCGCGTCCACTGTCAGCTGTACCGCATTTCCATCGCCCACATATGTCACCATGCCATACAAAGCGCAGTCGCAGATACCGGTATTGTTCCAGTCTGCACGGATTCTGGTGCCTTCGTAGCGCATGCCGCAGTTTTTCATGACCTCTCCGGAATACGGGTTCTTCGGATCATGTCTGGACTCCAGGCGCAGTACGCCGACCTCCTCAAACAGATAGCGCATGACCTCGGCAAGCGCCTCCGTGGTAATTCCCTTGTGCCAGCGGCTCCTGCTGATGCAATAACCAATCTCGCAGGACTGCGCCTTTTCATTGCGGCTCACGACAGCGATACTGCCGACCGGCTCTCCGCTCTCCTTTTCCTCGATACACCACTGGTATACCTCCGGATTGTCATAGGCAGCTACCCACTCTTTTAATATCTGTCTGCTGATCTCTGCGCTCTCGTGTGTCGGCCAGGTCAGAAACTTTGTGACCTCAGGATCGCCCGCCCAGTTCTCATACATTTTTTCTGCATCTTCTAATGTAAAACGTCTCAAAATCAGCCGCTCTGTCTCAAGCCGTTTTGTTCCCAAATCTTTCACTGTCATTCTCCTCTCTGCATCCCGTACGTCCCGCCGAAACGCTCCCGCACTTTTGCATTCAGCTTTTTGTATACTCTCTCAATCATCCACGGTTCACTGCACGCCGCGAGCGCCTCCTCCAGGGAAAACCACCGCACACCGCTGTTCTCGTCCGGCTTGATGCGAAGCACTTCCTCTTCATCCGCCTCCAGAAGATACGACACATTCAGATGCAGATGCGACGGCACGTAGACTCCACGCTTTTCATGCCCGTCAACCGTCAGAATCTCAAGTGAAAAGATGTCTTCCAAAATCGCCCGGATCTCTGTCACGCCGGTCTCCTCCATCGCCTCGCGCTTCGCAACCGCCAGAAGGTCTCTGTCTCCGTCCGCATGACCGCCCGTCCACGCCCACGAGTGATAAATGTTATGATAGATCATCAGCACCTTATCGTGCGTGGCGTTCAGCAGCCACGATGACGCTGTCATATGCGCCACCTGATTCTCTCTTGTAAATAAATCCGGCTGTGTGGCAAGAAGCTGCCGCATCACTGCCTGATCGTGTGCTTCCTGCTCATTGTACGGCTTGTAGTCTGCAATCTGTTGTTCTATGTTCATGTGTGAGTTCCTTTTTCTGTTGTTATTTTAAGCCGTTTTGTTCTCTTTGTATTTTTCTACGGTTCCAGGCGGCTTAGAATCTAAAAGCGATTTAAGCCGCTTTGTTGCTTTTTTCTACGGTTCCAGGCGGCTTAAATCCCTTGGGAACAGGGTTGTCTCGCGGACATTGTCCTCGCCGACCAGCTTCATGGTCAGGCGCTCAAGTCCGATTCCCAGTCCGCCGTGCGGTGGCATGCCATATTTGAATACCGCCAGATACTGTTCCATGCCCTCGGTCGTCATGCCACGCTTCTCGATCTTATCCAGCAGCATCTGATAATCGTGGATTCTCTGACCACCTGTCGTGATCTCCAGTCCATGATACAACAGGTCAAAGCTCAGCGTGTATGTCGGATCTGCGGGATCGTCCATCGCGTAAAACGGACGTTTTTTCGACGGGTAATGTGTCACAAATACAAAATCCGCACCACATTCTTCCTTATAATACTGTCCGATCAGCGCTTCCTCTTCCGGCTCAAGATCGTAAGGATTTCTGATCTGGCGGTGATATTTCTCCGCCACTTTCTGTTTCGCCTCATCAAAGCGAACCGCTGGGATCTGCTCCACATTCGGAAGCGTCACGCCAAGCATCTTTAATTCCTTGGCGTAATCCCGCTCCAAAAGCTTCATGGTATATTGTAAAAATCCGGTTTCCATCGCCATGATGTCCTCAAATCCGTCGATGTATCCCATCTCAAAGTCAAGGCTGGTATATTCGTTCAAATGACGCTTGGTATTGTGCTTTTCCGCACGGAACACCGGCGCGGTCTCAAATACCCGGTCGAACACGCCCACCATCATCTGCTTGTAGAACTGCGGGCTCTGCTGCAGCACTGCCGGTCTGTGAAAATACTCCAGCCGGAACAGATTCGCGCCGCCCTCGGCGCTTTTCGCTCCGATCTTCGGTGTATGAATCTCCGTAAACCCCTCGCTGTACAGAAAATCACGGAATCCTCTGACCACGCCCTCCTGGATGCGGAACTTCGCCCGCTCTCTGACATTGCGCAGCGCGATCGCACGGTGATCCAGATTCGTCTCCAACGTCGTCGGCAGTTTCCACTTGGAAATCGCAAACGGAAGCTGCGCCGCCGGTTCCGATAACACGCGGATCGTATCCAGACGTACCTCAAATCCGTTCGGCGCGCGGTGCTCTGCCCGCACGGTTCCCTCCACCTCGATGGTCGACGCTTCCTTCAATTCTTTTAAATCGAACTTTGTTTTTCCCTCTTCAAATACGCACTGCAGTAATCCCTCTCTCTTGCGCAGGATCACAAATGCAACCTCACCCATATCGCGTATGGTGTGTACGGCGCCATTCACTTTTACCTGTTTTCCCTCGAAATCCCCAGAAAGGATTTCACTGATTTCCACCGTTTCTTTTTTGCTCACTCCTGTTACATATTCCATATTGTACGCTCCTTTTCGTCCGGTGCTGCCGGATTGATCTAGGTGCGGGACGGGATTCCTTTCGTGCATCGGCTGCTTTTTCAAGAATCATGTGTGCATTTGCCGCACACTTGCGCCTGCCTTGTCTGACTGCCTGATGCGGTATGCAGAGCACTCTCTGCCTTTTTGCAAGATGCATATCCCGTCTGTCAAGGCTTCTGCTCTATAGGATACACTGCTTTCTCATTTAACCTGATGCAATATTTCCTAAATAGAACAAAAAAGCCCCGGAAAGACAAACTGTCTTTCCGGGGCGGGATCTTCTTCTGCAACTTCTGCTTGTATTCCCGCGGTACCACCCGCTTTGAAAAATGATTCGCAAAAATCATTCTTCCACTCTTTGTGCTTAACGCGCACCAACGTACTGACCTACTTTACCGCCGCCGTCCCACTCTTACTTCTACCCGCAGGATAACCGCCTGTTCAACCAGTCTGCTCCAGAGTGTTCCCGTTATCTTCTCTCCCAAACAGCGCTCTCAGTCGGTGACGCTGTATTCCTGTCGATGTCTGAAGATAAGAGTCTCCTTCATAGCCTTTCATGCTTTAACAATTTAATGTTGTAACATTTATACCACATCGTTCTGGGGTTTTCAAGATATTTTTTCAAATATTTTGTAAAATATGTGCGGCACGGTACATTGCCGGTCTCTTCTCTATATTGCGCCTTTTTCTTTTAAGTATGCAAGGAATCCCTCGCATCCGGCATCCACGTCCCGATAGGTATCCTCAAAATTACCGCTGTACCAAGGGTCTGCGATCGAGCAGCCCGGTCTGTCCGTATAATCTAACAACAGCCCAATCTTCCCCTCCGTATCCGCTCCCGTGATCCGGATCGTATTGCGGATATTCGCGGTATCTGCACAGAGCAGATAGTCATAATGCTTATAGTCTTCCCCGGTCACCTGTCTGGCACGCTTTCCGCTAAAGTCCGTGTACGCCGTCCCGCCAATCCCACGCCGTCTCAATTCTGCCTGCGCCGGCGGGTAGATCGAATTGCCTTTTCCGTTCCAGATCTCTTCTATGGAGGTGGCGGCGGAAGCGATCTCGAAACGGGAAGTGAGACCTCGCTTTTCGACTTTGTCTTTTAAGATGAACTCTGCCATGGGGGAACGGCAAATGTTGCCGTGGCAGATGAAAAGTACTTTTATCACTGTTTTGATTCTCCTTGTTTTGCAAGGTTTTTCAGGTATTTTGTGGTTGTTTGGATTTTGCTCTGAAATTACAGATTATGACAAATCAGAGCAGAATTGAGCAAGTTGTTACTACTAGGGATCATAGTTTAGATGCGGACTCTTTATTATCAACTCTTGCATCTACCACAATTGTCTTTATTTCTATTTTATATTCTTCTTCAGTTTCTCTTGCAATAGTTTGTATATCATTAACACGCTTTATGTCATTATCCGTAAATGCAATAACCAGAAATATACCAAGTTTACAAGAGTCAATTTTCATATATTTAGGTAATTGTTTTTTTAGGCCGTTCCAAAACTTAGTATTTTTAGCCAATTTTGCTTCTAATAACACACGTTTAGAATAACCAGTACTAAATCGAAAATCTACTGGTCCCATTCCTTGATTGACCTCTCTTGTGAAGTCAATGTTATTAGCTCTACAATGTTCATCTAATATTCCTTTAAATAAAATTTGAACATCCTCTTCGCTTCGTGGTGCAGTTTTCTTTTCATTCCATAACAACTTATATCCTGCTCGTATTTCTACAAAATCTTTATAATACTTTGTAAACTCAAAAATCTTATCGAAAAAAGCTGTATCATTACTTATTATTCCAAAGTCGAATTTGTTTAGCGAAACTATTTCTTTTGACATTTCATACCATGCATACCGGAATGTTTTTTTCATTAATTCCCCAAATGTACCTGCCTCACGTTTTTCCACAATTTGAATATACTCTTTCACTAAATCATAATGCTCAATTGCTATCTTGGCTATTTTTTCTTTATCTAAATTTTTATCGATTTCATAATTGAAATCATTTCTCATTCTTTCAGACAAATCTATAGTACTTTGAAAATCATCACTATTAATTTCGGGTAAAACATTTAAGAAATCTTTTGGAAGCAAAATAATAGGTGAGTTATTCTTATACGGATTTATTGGTAAAAGGAATTCACCCGAACACCATCGTTTATATTCATAATCAAAATAAGCATTCTGAACTCGGACTTTTTTCATAGGTACGTCATGTAAATTACATATTCTTTGTGTATATGTTATAAATCTACTTTTCAGCAAATTAGTAGTTATGTCACTCAATCTATCTGGTCCTACACCTGTACAAAATATCCCCAGTTCTTCAAAATGTGATATGTGTGTTACTCCCTTAGCTATAATAGAGTTAATATTACTTGCTAAAGTTTTTGCCCATAACGGACCTGTTCCAGAACCTCTTCTGGTCTTTGAATAACCTAAACAAAAAGCATTCTCTTCGGGAAACATGAGCATACTTTCTGCTTTTTTATAACTCAAATTGTTTTTATTACCACCAGCATGCGCAATGAGTTCAAATGCTTGTTGAAAGAAATACATCATTTCAGAATATGTATCTTTAAACAACTCATCTGTAGACTTAAATACAGTAAATGGATCAATAAAAAGCAATGTATCTTGCGTCAAAATAGGATTAAACCATTCTTCATCACCCATACATTTTGTATTAAACAATTCAGAAAAAAGCATACCCTCATCCCTTTCATTATTAATTTTGACAAAAACCATCTTCTTACATTATATCCTTAGATCTGACATTTTTCCACAGAAAAAACTCCCTAGCTATAAAGCCAGAGCGTTACCTATCTTCCATGTAAAATTACCTTGAACATCTTCTGCGACATAGGGTTCTCTCTCTTCTGTTCAACCTCCGCCTGTGCCTTTCTAAATTCTTCCATCCTCTTCAATTCTTTCTCGGCATTATCAAACCCTATATGCGTGTACACATTCATTGTTACGCTTATATCCGAATGTTCCATGAGGTACTGCAATATCTTAGGATTCATTCCCGCTTTTGCCATATTCGAGCAGTAGGTAGGTCGGCACACATGAGATATAATGCTTGGCATCTATACTCGGCAGATACTATTGTATCTGCCGACCATATAGTTAAAGCGCTACTGCCAGTGCATTGCCACAAGTGGCATTACATTATCATCGTAAAATAGGAATCCATCAGTGTGTCTATATTATCTCTTGCTTTTTTATATTTAAGCAAAGATACCATAAGATTTACGATCAGCATACTCACAATACCGACAACATTCCTTGATGCATCCCAAATTTTACAGTCTTGCATGTGCAAACCTATAGCACCATTTTTTACCATGATTGTCCCCACAATTATATACCAGCACCAAAATACCTCTTCTATATACCATAATAGTAATAATATATAACGTGCTTACTCTCCGTATGGTGTTTTAGGTTCTGCTACCATCGACAGCGTTTCCTGACTGGTCAGGTCATAAGTCACTGTCTTATGCTCCGACTCAGTAAAAGTAGACGAACCACCGATACCAAAATACTTTTCAAAGAAATTCTTCAGCTTGTCAATGACACCCTGTTTCTTCTCAGCTCTTTCACCACCGCCAAAGCGTGAAATCGGTGGCATAAGTTTATCTATGTCCGTTCCGGCTGTTTTGATCTCTCCGTCACGGAACGCATTCTCCATGAACTTCCGTGTATCTTCCGGCTTCAGCTTTTCTTCCATAATAATCGCATTAAGGTCATGGTCTCGCTGTTCCACAACATACTCATGCCATTCATTCATGACATCATCCACATCATTGATTCCTGCAATAAA
>JABLTO010185660.1_pt1 | contig 26829 bp, 19 predicted proteins | sample 7160091 | NCBI WGS metagenome assembly JABLTO01 (sample SAMN14651225, study PRJNA627086) | human gut metagenome | isolation source: feces | host: Homo sapiens
CAGAGCGCAGTTTGGCGCGCCGCGAGGCGCGGGTGCATATATCACAAGGCTGGTATATGCGCTTGTAACTGTTGCGCTGGGGAACTCATATATACTTGTAAAGACGGGCGCGGCGCCCGCATGGGCTATAGCCATCATTGCTGCCGTGTTTTTATTTATGTGCGTAAAACCCTACTTCGGCGCTAAAAAGCTTCTTAAAAAACGGCTCAGGACGTGCCGCAGCGGCACGGAGCTTATTATCATATTTCTCATGTCATGCATAGGATCGGCGGTATTCATTGCGCTGACCATATCAGGAGCGATGCCGTTCGCGCCGGGAGGCATGACGCTTAAGGCCGCGTCACCGGATCTGATAACGCTTGCCGCTGCAGAAGCTGTCGTTTTCTGGTGCGGCATCATAAGGATATACGTCTCATCAGCGCAGATCGGGATAAAATGGCGCGTCATAGGTATAATATGCGGCATGATACCGATAGCGCATCTCATAGCGCTTGGAAAGATACTATCGACAGCGTGCCGCGAGACAGACTTTGAAAACGAAAAACTTATGATAGACGCCGCACGCGCAGGTGATAAGGTGTGCGCCACAAAATACCCGATACTGATGGTCCACGGAGTATTTTTCAGGGATTTCAGGTATCTGAACTACTGGGGCCGCATCCCGGCAGAGCTTGAAAAAAACGGAGCGCGGATATTTTACGGAAATCACCAGTCAGCCGCAGCAGTAGCAGACTCAGGCCGCGAGATAGCGGACCGTATACAGGAAGTGCTTGCAGAAACAGGCGCAGAAAAGGTCAATATAATAGCGCATTCAAAGGGCGGACTCGACTCAAGATACGCCATGTCACAGCTCGGAGCAGCGCCTTGCGTCGCATCGCTCACAACAGTCAATACACCGCACTGCGGCTGCGAGTTTGCAGACTATCTTCTGAATCTGATACCCGAAAAACAGCAGCTTGCAGTGGCGTCAGCATATAATGCAGCGCTGAAAAAGCTTGGCGACGACGATCCTGATTTCCTCGCTGCGGTAGGCGACCTGACCGCAAGCGCCTGCGCTGAGTTCAACAAAAAAGTAAAGGATCCTGAGGGTGTCTTCATACAGAGCACAGGCTCATGCCTGAAAAAACCGTCAGGCGGCCGCTTCCCGCTCGACATGACAAACAGGTTCGTAAACCTTTTCGACGGTGAGAATGACGGCCTTGTAGGACACGAGTCATTTGAGTGGGGCAGCAAATACATATACCTGTCCGTGCCTGGCAGTCGCGGCATATCGCACGGAGACGTCATAGACCTGAACCGCGAAAATATAAAAGGCTTCGATGTAAGAGAATTTTACGTGGACCTTGTCCACGACCTGAAAAAACGAGGATTTTAATGAATAAAGAAAATACAGAAAATGTAAATAAATCAAATGAACCGGGAAAAGCAACGGCCGGGCCGCTGACAGTGATATACACCGATACGGTGTATGAAAAAGAAGCAGAAGCGCTTGCGGAGCATACAGGCGCAGGAAAGGCGCAATATACTGAAAACGCGCCGGCGCATGATCAGGGCGCGGGCCTCATGCTATTGCTTGACGACAGCGGGCTGTCGCTTACTGACGGTAAGATATCATTGCAGGCGGACCTTACATCTATGCTGCCGCGGCTCAAAAAAAACAACCTGGAAAGGGAATTCCTGGTAAAAGTGTCAAGGATAAAGGGCATGAACGACGCTGACGGGCAGCTCAGAGCTGTAGACGCTACGGCGGGATTCGGAGAGGACTCGCTGCTGCTTGCGGCAGCCGGATATAATGTCGAGCTTTACGAATACGATCCTGTCATAGCGGCGCTTCTCAGGGACGCGCTGCGCCGCGCGGCGAAAAGCAGCGATGACGCGCTTCGTGACGCGGTAAGCCGCATGGATCTGCGAGAGGGCGACAGCGTGAGCGCTATGAGAGCTATGGCAGGATCAAACGAGCCGCCTGATATCGTGCTGCTCGACCCTATGTTTCCGGAACGCAGGAAGAGCGCGCTTGTAAAGAAGAAATTCCAGCTCCTGCAGCAGCTGGAAAGCCCGTGCGAGGGAGCTGACGAGAGCGAGCTCCTTGAGGCAGCGGAGGCCGCCGGACCGCGCAGGATAATCATAAAAAGGCCGCTTAAGGGGCCGTACCTTGCAGGCCGCCGTCCGGGATATTCTATAACAGGAAAGGCCGTTCGCTACGACTGCATAGTCATACCGCGCTAAAGGGCGCGGAATCAGGTGGGACGTAAGGTCTGAAGCTTACTGTACAGTAATATTAATTATATATAGGAGAAAAATATATTGCATAAGTATAACTGCAACTGTATGATAAAATTACCTGTAACTGATCTTATGAACTTCAAACGATGCATGGACATTGTTTGAAAATTTGAGTATAATGATTTGTGCTGCAGAAGTTTTAAAAACGCTGTGTTTTATTGTGTTATAATAGTTAATAAATCAAAGTATTACACAGTTTAAATTACGGATACAAAATGATTCACTAAAGCAATATTGAGATAAAACAGGAGAACAGATATGACTCTCAGAGAATGTTATGAAGGGATTGGACTTAATTATGAAAAAGTCCTCAGCTGTTTATTAAATGAAAATATGATGAAAAAGTTCGTGCTTAAGTTCCTTGATGACAAGAGCTTCCAGGAGCTTGAAGAAGGACTGGCTGCAGCAGACGGCGAAAAGGCGTTCCGCGCGGCTCATACTCTTAAGGGCGTATGCCTGAACCTCGGCTTTGACAACCTCTACAAGGTGAGCGCGGAGCTTACGGAAAAGCTCAGAGGTCTTGATACTACAGGTTCTGAAGAGCTTTTTGAGGCAGTAAAAACAGAGTACGTAAAGCTTACTGACGCTATAAAGCAGATAGACTAAGCGTTTAATAAATTTATACTGATATATATGCGATTTGCGCCGGCCGGCCGGCGTGTTTCAGATGCGCATTGGGGCTTCCGGCATTTAATGTGCAGGAAGCTTTTTTATTTTCAGACCGGGTGCGGGGGAATATTGGTAATTAGAGAGCTATGGAAAAATATAACGTGATGACATATGAACAGGCGCAGGCCAAAATGGAGTGCTACAGTGAGATATTTTCAGAGGTCAGGCTGCTTGACGAGGATATGATAATGTCGCTCGAAAACGGCGAGCGCCCTGAAAATCTTGAAGGAGTATGCAGTTGCCTTATAGCAGACGATCGCGATACTATATGTGAGAATTGTCTGCCTGTCAGAGCGTATCATGAAAAAAAGCAGTTTTCAAAGGTAGAACTTTCATCTGCCGGGCTTTATCATGTGACGGCTGTATATGTTGAGATAGACGGAAAGCCTTATGTCATGGAACTTGTAAAATATCTTGACGAGGACCTTGATGAAGAGTCGGATGAGCGTGAGTTCATAGAAGGCAAACTTAATGCATATGACAAAAAGCTTTACACGGATGTGCTCACGGGCGCGTATAACAGACGGTATTTTGAGGACGAACTCAGGCAGAGGAGCATATCGGCAGGAGTCGCGCTCATAGACATGGATGATTTTAAGCTGTGCAACGATACGTACGGACACAATGCCGGTGACAAGGCACTCTCCATGTTTGTAAGTATCATAAGAAAGTGTATAAGAAAGACTGATATACTCGTGCGTTACGGCGGTGACGAGTTTATACTCATACTTCCGGGCGTTGGGGCCGATACGTTTACGCAGAAGCTGAGACATATACAGCATATGGTGCAGGAGGCGACTGTGCCGGACTATTCGAGGATGCAGCTGTCTGTAAGTATAGGCGGCGTCATAGCTGTAGACGAGATAACGGGAGAGGCTGTTCACCGTGCTGACAGGCTCATGTATATGGCAAAAACGGAGCGCAACATGGTAGTCATAGAGGGCGAAAGTATGGATGAAGCTGATCCGGTGGATGCGGCAGACGGCAAGAGCATCATGAATCAGCAGCAGATACTTATCGTAGATGACTCAGAGATGAACAGGAAGATACTCGTTGAGATGCTTAAATCTGACTTCCGTATACTGGAAGCTGCTGACGGCGAGGAATGTATATCCATACTTGAGCAGTACGGCACGGGCATATCGCTCATAATGCTCGATATAGTCATGCCGAGTCTTGACGGTTTCAGCGTGCTTGCATATATGAACAGAAAGCACTGGATAGACGACATACCTGTTATTATGATATCGAGTGAAGAATCGGGTTCTTACATACAGCGCGCTTATGAGATGGGCGTATCTGATTATATAAGCCGTCCTTTCGACGCAAAGGTCGTATATCAGCGCGTTTATAATACGATAAAGCTTTACATGAAGCAGCGCAGGCTCATAAACCTCGTTTCCGACCAGGTATACGAGAAGGAAAAGAACAACAGGATCATGGTCAGCATACTGAGCCAGATAGTAGAGTTCAGAAACGGAGAGAGCGGGCTGCATGTTGTAAATATAAATTCTGTTTCAGCGCTCATACTTGAGCAGCTGGTGCAGAAGACAGACATGTATAAGCTGTCATGGGCGCGCCAGTATATGATCGCTACGGCGTCTGCTCTGCATGATATCGGAAAGATAGGCATAGATGAAAAGATACTGAATAAGCCCGGAAGACTCACTCCTGAGGAGTATGAGATAATGAAGACTCATTCTGTAATAGGCTACGATATGCTCAACTCTATTGGGCTTTATCAGGATGAGGAGCTTGTAAAGGTCGCTAAGGAGATATGCAGATGGCATCATGAGCGTTATGATGGAAGGGGTTATCCTGACGGACTCAAGGGTGAGGAGATACCTGTATCCGCTCAGGTCGTTTCTCTGGCTGATGTTTATGACGCTCTCGTGAGCGAGCGTGTTTACAAGAAGGCATTCACGCATGAGCAGGCTATGAACATGATACTGAGCGGAGAGTGCGGCGCGTTCAACCCGATACTGCTTGAGTGTTTGAATGATATACAGGATGAGCTTGCGGAGCTGTATGCGCAGGGATACAGGGAAAACTGATCGCCTCTGAATAAAGGCAGATAAAAAATAAACAAAATATAAAACGATACCGGGGCGCCTGCTTTAAAAGTAAGCGCCCCGAATTGCGGTATTGCGCGGAAACGTGCGCAGCTGATATATTATTTAATGGATGAATAAGGAGGATATGAAATATGCTTATAAGAACTGCTGTTATGGATGACCTTGAGGCTGTGGCTGCTGTAGAGGCTGAGTGCTTCCCGCCGGCGGAAGCTGCTACTGCGGAAGATTTCAAGGGAAGGCTTGAACATTACGGGGATCATTTCTGGCTGATGTTTGACGGTGATAAGCTCATATCGTTCGTTGACGGTATGGTGACCGATCGGGCGGACCTGACGGATGACATGTACGAAAGGGCTGAGATGCATGACGAGAACGGCGCGTGGCAGATGATATTCGGTGTAAACACCGTACCGGAGTACCGTGAAAAGGGATATGCCGGACAGCTTATAAAGCGCGCTATAGAGGATGCCCGCGCGCAGGGCAGAAAAGGGCTCGTACTCACATGCAAAGACGCGCTCGTGCCGTACTACGCAGGATTTGGCTTCATAAACGAAGGCGTGTCAGAGTCAGTTCACGGAAACGTCGTATGGAACCAGATGAGGCTTACGTTTTAAAAAGTATATATTATTGCACACTGATGGAGGCACAATGTATGGCTGATCTTAAGAAAATGTATGGCGATGTTTTCAATAAAATAGAAACGTATGATAATGTGACACGTTTTTCAAGAGGCGAAGCTGATGATGGTTCGAGCTCTATGACTATACATCATATAATGCCGGGAGTAGATGTTTACTACAATAATTTCAATACGAATGATTCGATCGAAGCCAGCTATATGCCTGATGCGCTGAATATAATAGAAATAAACCACTGCAGACAGGGGCGTTTCGGGTGTCTGCTTTCGGAGGACAGATATGTCTACCTCGGAGAAGGAGAGATAGAGGCGAATATCCTCGGCATAGAGCGCATAACATCTGAGTTTCCGCTTGGATTTTACGAGGGCATCGGGATATGTCTCGATGTAGATAAGGCTGCTGAGTATATATCGAGCATGTTTCCCAACATAGCGCGCCAGATATACCTGTTGCGCGACCAGATAAAGCAGAATGACAATATGGTATTTATACGCAGAGTGCCGGAGCTGAATCATATATTTGAAGAGCTTTACAGCGTCGATCCGCAGATAGAGCAGTCGTACATAAAGCTCAAGGTACTTGAGATCATACTTATGATACAGACGGTCCCGTATGCGCGCGAGGACGACGCGGCTTTATATTTCAGGCGCAGTGACATGGAAAAGGTAAAGGCGCTTCATAATGAAGCAATATCAAGGCTCGGTGAGAAGATACCGCTGAGCGAGATGGCGCGCAGATACGACATATCGCAGACTGCGCTCAAGAGCTGTTTCCGCGAGATATACGGGTGTCCGTACTATACATACATGAAGCGCTACAGAGTACATAAGGCTGTACATATGCTGGAAGACAAGGAGCGGAGCATATCCAATATAGCTGGAGCGCTTGGTTACGATAATCCGAGCAAGTTCGCTGCAGCATTCAGGTCTGTCATGGGATGCACGCCGCGCGAGTACAGAAAAAATTCCGACCATTTGGAGCATTTGCAACTTGTGGGAGTAGAAATCGAATAAATAATATAGCAGAATAAATGCTGTTCCGGTAATACGGGGCAGCATTTTTTTTCAGGTCCGCCCGGCGGACCATCAGTCCGTAAGGATTATTTGGGACCTGGAAAATATTCAATCATTATTTACTATATTCTTGGTTCGGAGGAAAACGTATATGTCAGAAAAGGAAAAAATGGCTGAAAAAAAGCCGAAGGAGAAAAAAAGATCCGCGCTGAATATACTTATGCAGTACGCCGGCAGCAGGAAATATCTTACGTATATTTCCATAATACTGTCCGGCGCGAGTGCGGTGCTGGGACTGTTCCCGTTCATATGCATCTTCAATATCATACGGAACGTTATAGACATAGCGCCTGATTTCGCCGCGCCGGGCGTGGCTGACGGGCTTATACGTCAGGGTATTATTGCGGTAGTATTCGCGTTCGCGTCCATGATCGTCTACTTTATAGCGCTGATGTGTTCGCATGTATCGGCGTTCAGGATAGCGACAAACATAAGAAAGACGCTCATAAGCCATATCGCAAAGCTGCCGGCAGGAGTGACAGACGAGATAGGAAGCGGAAGGCTGAGAAGAGTCGCCAACGACTCGGCGGCTGCGGCTGAAACGTACCTTGCGCATAATCTGCCCGATACTGCGAACGTTGTCGTGACACCTGCAGCTATGGTCATAATACTGTTCATATTTGACTGGAGGTTCGGTCTGGTCAGCCTAATACCTGTTGCGCTGAGCATGGTCGTTATGAGCAGGATGATGGGAACTGCGATGGCAGAGGATATGAAAAAATATAAGAACGCTCTTGAAGCCATGAACAACGATGCTGTGGAGTATATAAGGGGCATGAGCGTCGTAAAGACGTTTTCACAGACGGTACACTCTTTTTCAAGATTTAAAAATTCAATAGACAATTATTATAAGTTCTGCATCAGCTATACGAAGCAGTGCAGAGCGCCTATGGTATATTTTCAGATAGCTGTAAACAGCACATTTGCGTTTCTCATAGCGTTGGCGCTCATACTCTGCCGCGGTGACGCGGCGATTTCGGATGTCACGCTTAATTTTATATTTTACGTGATATTCACGCCGATGATCGCTACTGCATTTACGAAGATCATGTACATGGGCGAATCGGCCATGAGTGTTAATGACGCACTGGAAAGGTTCGACAGCCTGCTGTCGATAGAGCCGCTGAAAGAGCCTGAGGATCCGAAAAAACCTGCGGATAATTCTGTGGAATTCAATGATGTTACATTCAGCTACAAGAAAAGCGCAGCTCCTGCTGCGGATCACGTATCTATGAAGATAAATGCAGGGAGCACAGTGGCGCTCGTCGGACCGAGCGGAAGCGGAAAGAGTACGGTCGCTTCGCTTGCTGTAAGATTCAGGGATCCTGACAGCGGACGTATACTCATAGGCGGTGTGGACGTACGCGATATTTCAAAGGAAATGCTCGTTGATACTGTGTCATACGTATTTCAGGACAGCAGGCTGCTCAAGATGAGCATAGCTGACAATGTCCGCCTCGCTCGGCCTGAGGCGGATGATGATCAGGTAAGGAAAGCACTGAGCGACGCTCAGTGCGATGACATAATATCAAAGATGCCTGACGGCATACATACCGTGATCGGAACAAATGGCATATATCTGTCAGGCGGAGAACAACAGAGGATAGCCATAGCAAGAGCGATACTGAAGGATTCGCCTGTTCTCGTGCTCGATGAGGCTACTGCCTTTGCCGACCCTGAAAACGAAGTACTCGTCCATAGAGCTTTTGAGCGCCTGGCGCACGGCAAAACTGTAATAATGATAGCGCACAGGCTGACTGCGGTAAAGAACGCAGACTGCATATACGTAATGGAGCATGGCAGGATAGTCGAAAGTGGCAGACATGACGAACTCGTCGCAGCAGGCGGACTTTACAGCAAAATGTGGAGCGATTATCAGAGCTCTGCTTCATGGAAGGTGGGTGTTGAAAGATGATAAAGCGTCTAATGAAGAATTACGCTGTTTCCGAAAAGGGCGCTCGCGGAATGATGAACGCAGTTGCGGCTACTGTATGCCTTAATGTTGCGCTCATGCTCCCTGTAGGCCTTATGTATATGCTGGTAAGCGATATGCTTTACGGTCAGCCGCTCAGGCATGCTCCGGCGCTGGGCGCCGGCATCGTCGGGATATTTGTATTACTGTATATTGCCATATACTGGCAGTATGATGCGACATTCTTTTCAACGTACAAGGAATCGGGCAAAAAGCGCGCAGCACTCGCTGAAAAACTCAGGATGCTCCCGCTGAGCTATTTTGGAAGGAAAGATTCCGCAGACCTGACGACTGTGCTGCTCGGCGATGTAGAGAAGCTTGAACACACGATATCCCATCAGTTTGCCCAGTTTTACGGTGCTATCATATCGACTGTCATAGTCGGCGCAGGCCTGTTCTTCCTTGACTGGCGCATGGCGCTCGCTGCACTGTGGATGCTCCCGATATCTATAGCGATAGTCCTGTGTTCCCGCGGTATACAGAACCATTTCTCAAGGATAGTAAATAAAGCGAGCCTTGAATCGGCTGACGGTATACAGGAATGCATAGAAGCATCGCGCGACCTCAAGGCCGCAAATGCTGAAAAGCGTTATCTCGACGGGCTTTTCAGAAAAATAGACGCTGTAGAGAGTACGCTTACGCGTTCTGAGCTTACGACGGGGCTGCTCGTGTCATCGGCTCAGATGCTGCTCAAGACAGGCATGGCTACAGTAGTGCTCGTGGGCTCCGGGCTGCTCATAAAAGGCGAGGCGGACGTTATAACATTCTTTGCATTCATGCTCGTCATATCGCGCATATACGAGCCGATGAACGGCAGTCTCATAAATCTTGCGGCTATAAACAGCCTGCAGGTGAGCGTCGAACGTATGAATGAAATAACTGAATATCCTGCTCAGGAAGGCAGCAATGAACTTACAAATAATGGATATGATATAGAATTCAGCCATGTAAAATTTGCATACGACAACGGCGAACAGGTGCTGCGTGATGTAAGCTTTACGGCAAAGCAGGGCGAGGTGACTGCGCTCATCGGACCGAGCGGCGGCGGAAAAACTACAGTTTCAAGGCTTGCAGCGAGATTTTGGGACGTGACCGGCGGAAGGATAACTGTAGGCGGCATGGACATTTCAAGGGTCGAACCGGAAACGCTGCTTAAACTGTATTCCATAGTTTTCCAGGATGTGACTCTGTTTGACAATACTATAATGGAAAATATCCGCGTCGGCAAAAAAGATGCGACGGATGAAGAAGTCGTGGCAGCTGCAAGGCTCGCAAACGTAGACGAGTTCGCAAAGCGCCTTACTGACGGCTACAACACGCGCATAGGCGAGAACGGATCCGAGCTTTCAGGCGGAGAGCGCCAGAGGATATCTATCGCCAGAGCATTCCTGAAGGATGCACCGATAATACTCCTCGATGAAGCCACCGCATCTCTCGACGCAGAAAACGAGTCGTTAGTACAGGAAGCGCTCTCAAAGCTCATAGCAGACAAAACAGTAATGATAATAGCGCACAGGATGCGTACCGTAGCGAATGCAGACCATATAGTGGTCCTGAAGGACGGCATCACCGCCGAACAGGGCTCGCCTGACGAGCTTTACGCGAGCGGCGGCATATACAGGCGGATGTCTGATCTCCAGAAGGAAAGCAGCGAATGGCAGCTCAAATGATCATGAAGACTGCTTTAAATTTACACACTGCGCGTCCGCCGGGCGGACGATGAGACTGTGTATATATATGACTTATGCAATAATACGATGACATATTCATTCTCCGGTGGTAAAATACATATAAAGCGTTTGCGCGGGTCCGGCCCGCGGAATTTTAAAAATGCAAAGGAGAATTTAGATATGTACGAAATGATAGAAGCCGATAACGCGTGGGATATGTCGCAGGCGAGGATGCTGTACGAGGCAGCTGTTCCTGATATGGAAAAGAAGCCGTTCAGGCTCTTCATAGACAAGAGGATGCTCAATAAGCTCGAGGTAAAGGTTTTCAAGGATGAAAAGGGACTTTTTGCAGGATTCGTCATCGCGCTCGTTTATGCAGACATACTTCTTGTAGATTACTTTGAGATAAGTCCTGATTATGCGGACAAGGGCGTTGAAGCAGAGGCGCTTGCAAAGATGAAGGAGATACTTCCGGGCGCAAGGATGGTATTCATATGCAGCGAGTCAGCAGAAAAGCTCGCGTCATTCTATGAGTCAGAAGGCTATGTAAAGGCAGACTACAGGTTCGGCCTCGGCGATATAAAGCAGGACGTTTACGTTTCAGCTGATGCAGGCGAAAATGTAACATTTGAAGAGCTTGCGAAGGTATACGAAAACATATACGGTGCTATGATCTCAGGCGCTGTAACAAAGGCGTAGCAGCCGTAGCGCCGCGCTTGATCCGGCGTATACGCGAGCGTCATCAGCTCGATAAAAACAGCATAGCGCTAAAATAAAACAAATAACATAAAGCATAATAAAAAGGATAAGACCGAACGATAACGATCTTATCCTTTTATTTTACTTATTTTACTTTTTTGATTTTGAACCAGATGATGTCTGATACGTGAGCCGTGGAACAGAGTCCGCCGCGACTAGAGCTCAGCGTTTTCTTCAACGTACTTAACGATATCGCCGATAGTAGAGAACTTTTCAGCTTCTTCGTCAGGAACTTCGATGCCGTATTCTTCTTCGATAGCCATGATGATCTCAACAGCGTCGAGTGAATCTGCTTCGAGGTCCTTTGTAAGGCTTGTTTCAGGTGTAACGTCTGCTTCATCAACGCCTAACTGCTCAATAATAATTTCCTTGATCTTATCAAATACCATTGTGATTACCTCCTATTAAACTATATTTTTTCTGACGCCCTGAAATAAACTCATGTATTTTCTGTAATACGATGCCGGGCGCTAACGGTAGTTTGAATTCCGGATATATATGTACGCGGATGACTGCGAAGCAAGTCTTTCGCGCTTATTCCGCGTTTGCACTTTATCCATTATAGAGGGTACACCGATATACTGCAACTACTTTTTGTCAATTTGCCAAAAAATATTTTGATAATCAAACAAAACGGAAAATGTTCATTTTGCGTGCTTTCTGAAATTTATTCAATATTGTACTTCTTAATGCGTGCTTTTTAAGGTAATATATTGGGTAGAGCTTTTTGCGGAGCACGGCCGGCGGATGTACGGGGCGCCGGGCGCGGCAGCAGAAAGCGCATGAATGTAAATAAATAACATTTAATGTAAAACGGAGGAACGATGCCTCGCGGCATCAGAAAATAAAATGACAGTGATTTCAGCTAACGGCCTTACAAAGGTCTACGACGGCACAGAGGTTATATTTTCAAACGTGTCGTTTCACGTAAACAAGGGCGACCGCGTCGGCATAGTCGGCACTAACGGCGCAGGAAAAAGTACGCTGCTGAATGTTCTTGCCGGGGAAACTCAGCCGGACGAAGGCAGCTTTTTTATTTCTCAGGATCTGACTGTGGGATATTTCAGGCAGAACGACCTGTTTACGTCAGAAAAAACGGTATATGAAGAAATGCTCTCGATATTTTCAGGCGTTATGAAGATGGAAGAAGAGATGAACGATATGGCGGCGCGCATAGCGGAGCTTTCCGCAGACGGCGCGCATGATGAGAACGCGCATAAAGTAGAAAAGCTGCTCGCCGAGTATGACCGCCTTACGGAAAAGTTCAAGGAAGCGAACGGTTACGGATACAAGAGCGAGATAAACGGTGTGCTGAGCAGCATGGCGTTCCCGCAGTCTTTCTACGACAAGAAAACGAATTCTCTTTCAGGAGGCGAGCGCACAAGGCTCGCGCTTGCGGCTCTCCTGCTCAAAAAGCCGGACATACTGTTCTTGGACGAGCCTACGAACCATCTTGATATAGGAACATTAAAGTGGCTCGAGCAGTATCTGCGTGCCTATAAGGGCACAGTGATCATCATCTCACATGACAGATATTTCCTGGATCATACAGTAAACAGGATATTCGAAATGGAAAATCATCATCTTAGCGTTTACGAAGGAAACTATACGTTTTACGCTGATGAAAAGCGCGTAAGGCTCGCTGCGGAACTGAAAACGTATGAAAATCAGCAGGCTGAGATAAAGCGCCAGGAGGATATGATCCGCCGTTTCAAGGAGCGCGGCACCGAAAAACTGGCAAAACGCGCCAGATCGCGCGAAAAGCAGCTGGAAAAGGTCGAGGTCATGGACAGGCCTGTCGTTATGAACTCAAGGATGAGGATACAGTTCAAGGAGAGCGCGAAGAGCGGAAACGACACGCTCCACGCTGAAGGCCTTTCAAAGTCATACGGTATCGGAAACGAAAAGCGCACGCTGTTCCGCAATGTAGAGTTCGATATAAAGCGCGGCGAGCGAGTATGTATAATCGGACCGAACGGCACCGGAAAAACAACTCTGCTCAAGATGATAATGTCACAGGTCGAGCCGACAGAGGGCTTTATAAAGGTAGGCCACAACATCCATTTCGGCTACTACGACCAGGAGCAGACCATGCTCAACGACAGCTTTACAGTTATAGAAGAAATGCGCGAGGCTTACTCGCTTTACAGCGATACAGAGCTGCGCGGTCTGCTCGGCCGCTTCCTTTTTAAGAACGACGATGTATTCAAGCAGGTGAGCGCGCTCTCAGGCGGCGAACGCGCGCGTCTTGCGCTTCTTAAGCTTATGCTTTCGGGCGCGAACGTGCTCATACTGGACGAGCCTACGAACCACCTCGATATCGCTTCAAAGGAAGTATTTGAAGACGCGCTGCTTGATTTTCCCGGAACGTCAGTGATCGTATCGCATGACCGTTACCTGCTCAACAAGGTCCCGACATCCATATACGAGCTGACTCAGAACGGCATTACAGTTTATCCGGGCAATTACGACTACTATAACGAAAAAAAGGCAGAAGTGACATCAACGAATGCCTACATGAGCGACCTTCACAAAAATAACTCCGTAGAAGCAGACGCTCCTGACGACGGCTCTGCCGACGCAAAGCAGCAGCGCATGGAAGAGCGCCGCAGAAACAAAGAAGCCCAGGCAGAGCAGCGCAGGATACAGCGCCGCGCAGAGGCTCTCGAAAAGGAGATAGGAGAGCTTGAAGAAGAAATAGAGCAGCTTGAACAGGAGATGTACAAAGAAGAGTACCAGACAGACCACGCAAAGCTGACAAAGATAGCAGAAAAGCTCGCGGAAAAGAAAACACGGCTCGATGAAGCGTATGACGAATGGTCAGAGCTGTCGTAAAATAGATAATTATTGAACATAAGCATTAAATATTGTATAAAGAAAAATTCTTTGTTATAATAGTAACAATTGGGTGTATTAATTGTGTCTATATATTCCCATATATCGCTCCGGAAGCGGTCGCACGCCGCGCCGCGCCGGAGAAACGCAGGATGATACGCGCCGGCTTACCGCTGACCGCTCGCAAGAGCAGAAAAACAGCGGGTCAGTCTGCCTGCGGTAATTTGTATGACCAGGAACAGCTCCTGCGGCTGTCCTGAGGCTATAGTAAGGAAGAATGAAAATGAAAGAAAAAGCTAAGATCTCAGATGCGGTAGTAAAGAGACTTCCTGTTTACCGCAGATATCTGGAGGAGCTTATAAAGGATGACGTAGAGCGCATCTCATCAAATGAATTAAGCTCTCTTATAGGCTTCACAGCTTCACAGATCCGTCAGGATCTCAATAATTTCGGCGGCTTCGGTCAGCAGGGTTACGGCTACAACATCAAGGGCCTTTACAAGGAGATAAGCACTATACTCGGTCTTGATAGAGAGTACAAGATGGTGATAGTAGGTACAGGTAACCTCGGTCAGGCTCTCGCAAACTACACGAAGTACTACAAGCTCGGTTTCCCGATAATCGGCATGTTCGACGTAAATCCAAAGATCATCGGACTCAGGATAAACGATATCGAGGTAATGGACAGCGAAAACCTGCTTGATTTCCTCAACTCGAACCATGTTGATATAGGGATCATAACCACGGATAAAGCAGCTGCGCAGTCAGTAGCGGACAAGCTCGTCGAGGGCGGCGTAAGAGGCATATGGAACTTCGCTCCGTGCGACCTGAAGGTCCCTAAAAACGTGCCAGTGGAAAACGTACACGTTACAGATACTCTTAATTCTCTTGTTTATCATATTATCCATGCCGAGGATGATTAAAAGAAAATACATAATAAGATAATAAAGACTGCCATGCATAACTGCGCGGCAGTTTTTTATTGGATGTTTTATGAAATATCATGAAACAGCGGCTCTGTAAATACTCCGGTACAATGCGGCGCAGATGTTTTTAAGCAATAAAAATGACCCTGCACGCAAAGTACAGGGTCGTGATCTGTCGATGTAATTCCTGTCAGTCGATTAAGCCTGAACAGGAGCGTCAACTGGACATGTGTCAGCGCAAGCACCGCAGTCGATGCAAGTGTCAGCGTTGATAACGTACTTGCCGTCTCCTTCAGAGATAGCTTCTACAGGACATTCAGCTGCGCAAGCGCCGCATGAGATGCATGAATCATTGATTACATAAGCCATACGAAATACCTCCTTATATTGTTTAGTTACATATAGCGAATACATTATAGCAGAGAATAAAAAATGTAACAATCATTTTTTTCAGAAATAATAATGCAAAATATTTTAGTGTGAATAATCCTGTAAATATGCGCCGTTTGATTGTAAAATAAGAAAGCGTGAATATATGAGATCCGGCGCTGCGCCGGACGATCATTACGATAAGGAGAAAGATTTGAAATGAAGATATACGGACTTGTCGGAAAGAGCGGTACAGGCAAGAGCTATCAGGCTATGAACGTCTGCCGCAGCAGAAATATAGAAGCGATAATAGACGACGGCCTTTTTATATACAACAACGCCGTACAGGCCGGTCACTCGGCAAAGCGTGACGAAAATAAAATGACTGCCATAAAGACAGCGATATTTCAGAATGAGGATGAACGCGCCGTGGTGGCGGATACGATAAAAAAAGTAGCGCCTGAAAGCATACTCGTGCTCGGCACATCGGAAGGAATGATCGAAAAAATATGCAGCCGCCTCGGGCTGCCGGGAGTATCTGAAATGATACATATAGAAGATATCGTAAGCGCAAAGGATATAAAAAAGGCTCTTGAGCAGCGGCGCGAAAAGGGAAAGCACGTTATCCCTGTCCCTACGTTTGAGATAAAAAACCAGTTTTCGGGATATTTTCTGAAGCCGCTCAATATATTCAGAATGAAGAACGGCAAGCCGTCAAAAGAAAACGAAAAGTCAGTCGTACGCCCGACGTACAGCTATCTGGGAGGATTTACCATATCTGACAAAGCAGTTCTGCAGCTCGTGTATCATGTAAGCGAGCGCGCTGCGGGCGTGGCAGAGGTGGCAAAATGCACGCTTAAGACAAAGCCGGAGGGGGTAATACTGACTGTAGCGGCGTTCTTTGAGTACGACCGCGAGCTCAGAAAGCGCATAGAAAACCTGCAGAAGGCAGTGGCTGACAATGTAGAAAGCATGACGGCATTCAATATACTCGGAGTAAATGTCATAGTAAAGGGGCTGCGGTCCGTCCGCAGACAGCAGGCGTAACGCAGGTAAGACATACGTGTCTGCCTGCAGCGTTGACAGTGCGATGCAGAAAGCAGAATTTAACAGGAATGGGAAAACATCATGGAAAACAGTAACAGCATATATAAAGTAGAAAAATTTGCAGATTTTGACGCTGACCATACATTTGACTGCGGTCAGTGCTTCCGCTGGGACCGTGAGGATGACGGAAGCTATACCGGTGTTGCGTTCGGGCGAGCGGTAAATATAAAAAAAGAAGACGGCGGGCTCGTCATAGACAACTGCACGGAGGAAGATTACAAAAAAATATGGGCTGACTATCTTGACGCGCAGCGCGATTATGCTGCAGTCAAGACACTTCTTTCAGCGCATGACGACGTCATGAAAAGGGCGGTAGAGTATGGCAGCGGCATAAGGCTGCTTCACCAGGATCCGTGGGAGACGCTTATTTCATTTATAGTTTCACAGAATTCAAACATACCGAGGATAAAAAAGTGCGTTGAGTCGCTTTGCAGCAATTTCGGCGAGAGCCTCGGCGAGTACCGCGGACAGGAGCGTTTTGCGTTTCCTACGGCTGAAAGGCTTGCAGGCCTTACGCAGAAGGACCTTTCTGTATGCAGACTGGGATACCGCGACAAATACATACTTGAAACGGCGGCCGCTGTCGCAGCTGACGGCGGCATGACGCTTGCAGGCTCTCGAGAGCTGTCGTTTGCCGACGCGGAAAAATATATACGGTCATTAAAGGGAGTAGGCCCAAAGGTGGCAAACTGTATACTTCTTTTCGGTCTGCTGAAGTATGAGAGCTTTCCGCTCGATGTGTGGATGAAGAGGATCATGCACGAGCTGTACGGGTTTGAAGAGGGCGACATGAAGGGCATGGCAGCTTATGCACGGGAAAATTTCGGCGAGTACAGCGGTTTTGCGCAGCAGTATCTTTTTTATTATGCAAGAGAAAATTTATAAAATGTGGGTTGACATATCGCATCAAGTGGAGTAAATTATCTTTAGCACTCAGAGAGAGTGAGTGCTAACAAACGAAAACAATTCTATTATATACATTAAATTTGAAAGGAGAATTTCAAATGATAAGACCATTAGGTGACAACATCGTAATAAAGCGTCTCGAGGCTGAGGAAAAGACTCAGGGAGGCATCATACTCGCAAGCTCTGCAAAGGAAGTTCCTCAGGTAGCTGAGGTCATAGCTGTAGGCCCCGGACTTGAAGGTGACGAAGAGATAAAGATCTACGGCGGAGAAAAGGTAATATTCAAAAAGTACGGCGGCACTGAGATCGAGTACAACGGCGAAGAGTACATCATAGTTCCTTACGCTGATATCCTCGCAGTTCTCGACTAAGCAGGTTTCATGCGGGCAGGGCCCGCGCATTAAGAAACATTAAAATATTATCTTGATAAATTTGATATAAAGGAGTGCATTAAAATGGCAAAAGAAATAAATTTCGGCGATGAAGCAAGAAAAAAGCTTGAAGCAGGCGTTGACAAGCTTGCAAATACAGTAAAGATCACACTCGGACCTAAGGGCAGAAACGTTCTTCTCGAAAGACAGTTCGGCGGTCCGCTCATCACTAACGATGGTGTTACTATCGCAAAGGATATCGAGTTAGAAGATCCGTTTGAAAACATGGGCGCTCAGCTCGTAAAGGAAGTATCTACAAAGACTAACGATGCTGCAGGCGACGGTACTACAACAGCTACTCTACTCGCTCAGATCATCGTTAAGGAAGGTCTCAGAAACGTTGCTGCAGGCGCTAACCCTATGGTACTCAGAAGAGGTATGCAGGGCGCTGTTGACACAGCAGTAGAAGAGCTCAAGAAGATCTCAAAGAATATAGACAGCAAGGAAGAGATCGCTCAGGTAGCTTCAGTTTCAGCAGGCGATGAAGAAACAGGCAAGATGATCGCTGAGGCTATGGAAACTGTAGGCAAGGAAGGCGTTATCACTATCGAAGAGTCAAAGTCAATGGAAACTTCACTTGAGATCGTTGAAGGTATGCAGTTCGACAGAGGCTATCTCTCAGCTTACATGGTAACTGATACAGAAAAGATGGAAGCAGCTCTTTCTTCACCATACATCCTGATCACAGACAAGAAGATATCAAACATCCAGGAAGTACTCCCTGTACTCGAACAGATCGTTCAGCAGGGCAGAAAGCTCCTCATCATAGCAGATGATGTTGAAGGCGAAGCGCTCGCTACTATCGTACTCAACAAGATCAGAGGCACATTCGAGTGCGTATGCGTTAAGGCTCCGGGCTTTGGCGACAGACGTAAGGATATGCTTCAGGATATCGCAGTACTCACAGGCGGCCAGGTAATTTCTGACGAGCTCGGCATGGATCTCAAGGAAGCTACTCTTGATATGCTCGGTGTTGCTGATACTGTTAAGGTCACTAAGGAAAACACTATCATCGTTAACGGCGCAGGCAATTCTGACGCTATCCAGGACAGGATCAAGCTCATTACAGCTCAGAGAGATGAAACTACTTCTGAGTTCGACAGAGAAAAGCTTTCTGAAAGACTTGCTAAGCTGTCAGGCGGCGTAGCTGTTATCCAGGTAGGCGCTGCTACAGAAACAGAACTCAAGGACAAGAAGCTCAGAATGGAAGATGCGCTCAACGCTACTAAGGCAGCAGTTGAGGAAGGTATCGTTCCTGGCGGCGGTGTTGCTCTTGTAAATGTTATCCCTGCAGTAGCTAAGTACACTGAATCACTCGAAGGCGATATGAAGACAGGTGCAGCTATCATCCAGAGAGCTCTTGAAGAGCCTGTAAGACAGATCGCTGAAAACGCAGGTTTCGAAGGTTCTGTGATCGTTGCAGAAGTTAAGAACAGAGCAGCAGGTACAGGCTTCAATGCTGCTACTGAAGAATACGTAAACATGATGGACGAAGGTATCGTTGACCCTACTAAGGTTACAAGATCAGCTCTCCAGAATGCTTCTTCAGCTTCAGCTATGCTCCTTACTACAGAAGCATGTGTTGTTGATGCAAAGAAGGATGACGCTTTCGCTGACGCAGCCGCAAGAATGGCAAACATGGGCGGCGGTATGGGCGGTATGATGTAATCCATCGCAGCTTGTAGGATCAGATAAATAGAAGTTTTGAAAAAAATAAATAAATAAAACGGATCGACGCCGGGTATTATGATCACAATATCATGTACCCGGCGTCCTCGTATTTACAATAACGTATAAAATCCTGCAAATGCTGACATGAGGCCGCGGAAAAAGTCAGCGAAACTACAATAAAGGCAATAAAAAAACTCAGTACCGAATCGATACTGAGTTTAAATAATTGGTATCCCGTGGGGGAGTCGAACCCCCGTTGCCACCGTGAGAGGGTGGAGTCTTAGGCCACTTGACCAACGGGACATATTTTATGTCATCGCTGACGACTTGATTAGTATACAACAGGATAAAGGGTAATGCAAGCTTTTTTTTTAAAATTAAAATTTTTTTACTCGGTATATGTCCGGTGCATATTTTACGCCGCTTTAGCTGCAGTGTAAAATGCTGTAGTGGCAACCTGAGCGCCGCAGCGCCCGCATACCGCTGAAGTACAACATTAATATTTTTAAAATATTAATGAAATCTTCCTGAAATAAGTTTGAAACATTAAGCGTGTATTATTGTAGATAGTTAATTACAGAAAAGTATATATATGAGGAAGAGGTTTTATGAAATATATATTAAGGAAGTGTACGGTTCTGCTCATGGCTGCGGCGCTGGTTGTCGGGTCGGCGGGATGCGTGTTTGCGGCTGATGTTTCTGCAGATCCATGCTTGCAGAGCGGCGCGCCGGAAGAGTCTGTATCTGTAAAATGGACTGATTATCAGGACCATTGGGCGCGCGACTATATAGATATAGTAACAGAACGCGGATATATGACGAGTACAGGCGGGTATTTTGCGCCTGATGAGCCTATGACGCGTGCTATGTTCGTGCAGGCGCTTGCAGCCATGGCAGGCGTAACTGACAGCGAGTGCATGGTGTGGGGCACGCAGGCAGATGAGCCATATGAACCTGATCTTAACATGCTTTCAGAGACATTCAGCGATATAGATGTGGATGCGCCGTATGCTGAGGCAGCTGCATGGGCTGTCGATAAGGGCATAGTAAACGGAACAGGCGACGGCACATTTGGACCGTCAGTTATCATAGACAGACAGACTATGGCCGTAATGATGCACAGGACGACTGACGCGCTCGGCATAGAACTGAATGAGGACTGGTCAGTCATGATGGATTACAACGACCTTGACCAGGTTTCAGACTGGGCGATAGAGGGGATAGCATACTGTACGATGACAGGCCTTATGCGAGGAGATCATGATGGAGATTTTGCACCTAATCGTATGCTGACGCGCGCAGAGGGCGCTGCTGTGCTCGTGCGCCTTGCGGAGTATGTGAACAGGTAAACTATAACAAAAATGGGGTTTTACATACTATAAACGAGTAAAGCCGCAGCCCGGTGTCGTGGGAGACATCATAGGCTGCGGCTTTTTCACTGTGCATATATTATTATGTTATGCGCTGCGCTCGCCTAAGAGCGCAATTGCTCATGCGCCGGGCGCATGCAGGTTTATCGGATCATTATTGGTGCATTATCTGCAGGCGTTTTCTATGAGATTGCGGCCGGTCATTTCTGCAGGCTGGGAAAGGCCCATGAGGTAAAGGAGCGTCGGGGCTATGTCAGCGAGTATGCCGTCTTCCCGGAGCGTTATGCTGCCGCATGATCCGGAGCAGAAGTTTTCCGGCGTTATAAGTATCGCAGGCACAGGGTTTGTGGAGTGCGCGGTTATGATGCTGCCGTCTGCGTCAAACATCGTGTCGGCGTTTCCGTGGTCTGCTGTTATAAAGAGAGCGCCGTTCTGCTTTGTGATGGCGTCATATATGTCGCCTACGCAGCCGTCAACAGCTTCCACGGCCTTTACGGCAGCGTCAAACACGCCTGTATGGCCGACCATGTCAGGGTTGGCGAAGTTCATTATTATGAGGTCGTATTTTCCTGAATTTATGGCTTCGATCGCAGCGTCACGGACCTCGGGAGCGCTCATCTGAGGCTGGAGGTCATATGTAGCGACTGACGGCGATGCTATGAGCGTTCTGTCTTCGTTGGCGTTAGGTTCTTCTACGCCGCCGTTGAAGAAAAACGTTACGTGAGCGTACTTTTCTGTTTCTGCGAGGCGGAGCTGTTTTTTGCCGAGGGCGGATACGTATTCGCCGAGCGTATTTTTGTGGTGCTGCGGCGGAAATGCCACTTTTGCGTTTGGCATGGCTGCATCGTACTGCGTCATGCATACATAATACAGATCATCGGGGCGCGCTGTGCGCGTAAAGCCTGTGAGATCAGGATCGCAGAATGCGCGCGTTATCTCACGTGCGCGGTCAGGGCGGAAGTTGAAAATGACTACGGAGTCATGGCTTTTTACCGGGCCGGCAGGACGGCCGTCGCCGTCGAGTATTACTGTAGGAATGACGAATTCGTCATTTTCGCCGCGCGCGTACGCCGCGCTGAGAGCTTCGAGGGCTGATGCGGCTGTGAGGGTGCCTGCTGACTGTGGGGAAGTGAATGCGTCGTATGCTTTCTGAACGCGGTCCCAGCGATTGTCGCGGTCCATAGCGTAGTAGCGGCCTGCTATGCTTGCGATCCTTCCGAGACCTGTTTCCTGCATGTAGTCTTCGAGCTCTTTTATGTATTTTTCAGCGCATCTCGGCGGAACATCGCGGCCGTCGAGGAAACAGTGTATGCAGAGGTTTTCGATGCCTTTTTCTTTTGCCATGTCTATGATGGCGAAAAGGTGATCTATATGGCTGTGCACGCCGCCGTCTGATAACAGGCCCATCACATGAAGGGCTGCGCCGTCAGCCTGAGCTGCAAGTACATGGTCCATGGCTGCGTTGAGGACTGTGTTTTTGCTGAATGTTCCGTCTGCTATTTCTTTTGTTATGCGCGTAAGCTCCTGGTATATGATGCGGCCGGCTCCGATATTCATATGGCCGACCTCTGAGTTTCCCATCTGTCCGTGCGGGAGACCTACTGAAAGTCCGCTTGCTCCGAGGAGCGTATGAGGATATTTCTCCATGAGCATATCCAGATTTGGTGTTGCAGCTGCTGCGATGGCGTTGCCGGACGTTTCAGGGTTGAAGCCGAAGCCATCGAGGATCATAAGTGTTGTAGTCATTTTATAATTTCCTTTTTGATACTTTTATAAAAATAGTGTTATATGCAATAAAGTATACGTATTTATATAGTTTTCACCTGAATGATTATAACAGACTGTGAGCCGGTGTGCAAAGGCGTGGGGATATGGTAGAATAACAGCAGTATATGAAGTGGGAAAGTGAGGTCTTTTGATGGGCATGAAGTGGACAGAACAGCAGGAGCAGGCTATAAGCGCAGGAGGCAGCGATATACTTGTGTCTGCGGCAGCAGGATCGGGCAAGACGGCTGTTCTTACAGAGCGCATAAAGCAGCTCGTTATAGACAAAGGCATTTCAGTAGACAACATGCTGATAGTCACATTCAGCAACGCAGCCGCGTCAGAAATGAAAGAAAAGATAATAAAAGCGCTCAGAAAAGCCTTAAATGAAGAAAAAACAAACGGAACACCGGAAAACACCGCGCGTCTCCGCGCGCAGATCCGCCGCGCCAGGATAGCAGACATAAGTACATTTCATAAATTCTCCATGGGCATCATACGCAGATACTTTTATCTGACAGATACAGACCAGAACTTCGGCATATGTGACGAAAGCAGGCGCTCCGTCATGATAGAAGAAGCGCTCGATGAGCTTCTGGAAGCACGCTTTGAAGAGACCGGTGCAGACATGGGCAGCACGATAGATAATATAGATATGACCGGTATGCCTGAGCGTCCGGAAGTATCGCTGACATTTACAGATTTTCTGAGGATGTACGCAGACGTACGGAGTGAAGAAAACGTCCGTCTTATGATAAAAGAAGTCTACAGATTCATCATGTCCATGCCTGACCCGTTCACATGGCTCGCCGATGCAGTAGATGCAGTAAAAAACGACATAGATGCATTTGAAGCATCACCTGTCTATAAAGCCATGCGCGACGAAACAGCAAAAGCGCTGAAGCGGGCAGCCGCAATATACGAGTCGGTATGCGACATCATAGCCGACATGCCAAGCATAGCGCCTAAGGCCGAGATAGATATGGAAGCATTGTCATCAGCGCTGGACGCCGCAGAAAACGGTACAGACGATGAGCTTAAAGCCGCGCTTGAGATAAAATTCCAGACATTCCGCGCGTCAAAGGACGACAAAGCGGATTACGCAGAAGTAAAAGATCTCGTTACCTCAAAGCGCGATTCCGTAAAAAAGATCATAAAAGAGCTTAAAGGCGAGCAGTACGCTGTTTCCATTGAAGAGTCAGTCGAGCGCGTGCGCGATACATATGAAGCAGCGCGTTATCTTGAAAACCTTGTAAAAGATTTCCATAAGCGCTTCGCTGAAAAAAAACGAGAGAAAAACCTTCTTGACTTTAATGATATAGAGCACGTTGCCCTGGATATACTCAGAAACGATGAGATCGCCGATGAGTACAGAAAGCACTTTGAAGTCATATTCGTAGACGAGTACCAGGACAGCAGCATCATACAGGAAACGCTGATCCGGCGCATAAGCCGCGGCAATAATGTCTACATGGTAGGCGATGTAAAGCAGAGCATATACAAGTTCCGCCTGGCGGAACCGGAGATATTTATAGACAAGTACAACGATTTCCGCGATGGCACGCGCCTGGGCATGAGGATAGACCTGAACAGAAATTTCCGAAGCAAGAGCAATATCATAAGATCAGTAAACGCCGTATTCAGAAATATAATGAACCGCGACACAGGCGGCATAGACTACGATGAGGACGCAGAGCTGCACATGGGAGGCAGCTACGAGGGACCGCTCGACAAGCAGACAACGCTTCATCTCATAGACACGAGCAAGCCTGACGGCGAAGATCAGGATGACGGATCTGACGCGATACCGCCTGCAGCAGGGGTCGCAGCATCAGGATCCCCTGACGAAATAGACGACGAAATACTCGAAATGCAGAAAACAGAGTTAGAGGCAAAGGTCGTCGCCGACCTGGCAGCATCGCGCGTAGGAACAGAGATATACGACCAGAAGGCAGGATGCGTCAGAAAAGTCGGACTCAATGATATAGTCATACTCATGCGCGGAGTAAAAGGCCAGTCAGACATATACGCCGCAGCCCTTAAAGAGGCAGGCCTGCCTGCATACGTAGACGCAGGCGAGGGATACTTCGAGACTGTAGAGATAGAAGTATTTATGAACCTCCTGCGCATCATAGACAACAGGCGCAGCGACATACCGCTCATAAGTGTCCTTTACTCGCAGGTATTTGGATTCAGCATCGACGAGCTCATAGGCATAAGACTTTACGACAGATATGTATCAGTAAAGCCGGCAGACGGAAGCAACGCAGGAAGGATGGCATACAATGAAGCGTTCCGGCAGCTGGCAGCTGTCGCAGAAGCTCACGAAGTATCAGGCGCGCCTGGCGCGCAGGCAGGATACGCTGATATTTCAGATACGGGCGGCTGTGAAGGCGCAGATAACGGAAGCATCAGAAATGAAAACGCCGCTCTTCCGCTGTATCAAGACATTCCGCATGACATGCAGACGCTTGCAGACAAGTGCCTTGATGCGTGCAGAAAGCTTGACAGATGGCGCGAGTGGGCGCGCTATATGCCGCTTGAGACATTTTTATGGAAACTCATGCAGGATACTCACTATCTCGATCATGTAGCCGCGCTTCCGGGCGGTGACAGGCGCGCAGCCAACCTGCGCTCACTCGTTGACAAGGCAGTAGATTTTTCTTCATCGCAGACGAAAGGACTTTTCGCGTTCCTGCGCTACGTTGAGGCCATGAATGACGGCAGCGTACAGATAGGCCAGTCGCTTCAGGCTGATACCGGCGAGCAGATGGTGAGGATCATGACCATACACAAGAGCAAGGGACTTGAATTCCCTGTAGTCATACTGGCGGGCCTGGGGCGCCGCTTCAACCGCGACAGGAACACCGGCCGCGTCATCATGCACAAGGACCTCGGCATCGCGCTGCAGTATTCGGATCCTGACAGGCTGTGCCAGTCACGCACGATAACACAGCGCGTCATAGCGCGCCAGAAGGAGCGCGAACGCATCGCCGAGGAAATGAGAGTACTTTACGTAGCGATGACGCGTCCTATGGACGAGCTCATAATGGTAGGCGCGTTGAAGGATCTTGATAAGCAAATGGAAAAATATTACACGGGCGCGCGCGGCGGCGCAGACGACGCATCATGCTATCTTGACTGGATAGTGCCGTACTGCAAAGAGGGCGGCGTGGAAATAATAAAGCACAGCAGAAAAACTCTGTCAGCTTCAGCAGCAAAAGAATCTGAGAGCGCAACCGCGCTTATGCGCGAGATAGAAACAGGATTCCCGTCATTCAAAGACACAGAGCATATGGCATCCATGCTTTACGAGCGTTTTTCATATAAGTATCCATATGAAGAGGATGTCGAGTCAAAGTCGAAATTCGCAGTTTCAGAGCTCAACAGAGCGCTTCGCGGCGCGATACAGGTAAAAAAGCGCGCGGATGTGTCAGTCGGTGTGACAGACGGCGCAGATCAGCAGATCTATCCTGATACGCTGCAGCTTGAGCTTATTGACAAGACTGTACCGGTCACTGCCGGTGACGGCAGCAAAGCCCGGTCTGAGGGATACGCTGTTCCTGAATTCATGAAGGGCGAGGCGGATATAACGCCTGCTGCGCGCGGAACTCTTACGCATAAAGTACTTGAGCTCATACCGTTCGATGAAATGCTTGACGAAACTAAGGTAAGGGAGTTTGTGGAAAGCCTGCCTGAAAAAGGATTTATGAGCGTGCGGGAGGCTGAGGCTGTTGACTGCCGCAAGGTCGCTGCGTTCTTTAAGTCAGATACAGGACGCAGGCTGCGTGACGCGCAGTGGATCCGCAGAGAGTGGCCGTTCACGCTCCGAAAGAGCAGAGACGAGATAGCGGCTATGGCGGCAAATGACGATATAAAGGAAGAAATGCGCAGCTCGCTTGCGGAAAACGTGCTCATACAGGGTATCATAGACTGCTGCTTCCGCGACGACAGAGGCATAGTGGTGGTTGACTACAAGACTGACTGGGTAGACCGTAAAAACAAGGATTCCGAAATTGCGCGCCTGAGAGAAGAGTACAGGAGGCAGCTTGAGCTTTACAGCGAGGTCATAGAGCGTTCTCTCGGAGAAAGACCGGAATCAGTCGTACTTTTCCTGCTTGATTCAGGCGACGCCGTAAATATATTTTAAAAACAGCTTATCCGACGCACATATTGCGGCTATCTCGCATAATATATCGTGTGAGGTGAATTTTTATGGAAAATAAGCTGATTTACCGTATAAATAATGGAAGCATATTTATGAGCAGCAGCCCGGCTGCTGTAAAGGCTCATGAGGAAGCGCTGTCGCGGC